>Ga0310694_10000075_pt1 | contig 146538 bp, 188 predicted proteins | sample 174DNAGHGhighgp2_FD_203884 | JGI IMG/M metagenome (GOLD analysis project Ga0310694, IMG submission 203884) | Sheep rumen microbial communities from Palmerston North, Manawatu-Wanganui, New Zealand - 1742 DNA GHGhigh gp2 (v2) (version 2) | ecosystem: Host-associated > Mammals > Digestive...
CCCGATGACACAGAGATTTATGATGAAAATGAAAATTTAGTTGAATAAACTATTTACATTTTCTATTTTTCGTGTTATAATATATTTGAAGAGAGGTAAGAAGTATGGGCTTTAATAAAATTAGAACAATTAGAGTTAGCGAACGTGTGTTCGATCTCGTATGTGAAGATCTCGACAATGAAGCAACAGAAAACTATGTTAAAATTTCTGGATACTTAGAATGCTTTAACAATTGCAGAGAACAAGGTTATGTTCTTCACGTAGATTCCGTTGATTGGGATAATCCAAACAGAACTAAAACTGATTTAGTTATCTGGGCTTTCGAAGCAAGAAGTTCAGATGAGATTGTCGTCTCTTGGCAAACTGAATATCCTCACAATGGAATGTTTAGTGAAGAAACTTACAACAATCGTAGAAAATATTTCCATTACGATGAATTACAAAAAGCAGCAAAGTTCATTATCGATTTAGTTAAGGAACATTTTGCACACGAATTTAGAGGTAATTAATTATGGAAGAAAAAGATTTATTTGAAGAAATGGTCGATGAATTAGACTTAAATGAAATAGATGATTTTGAAATTAAGCCAGCAACGTATCAAGTGTGGATGCTTGGTTATACTGAAGCTGAAGCTATTACTGACTTTGAAGTTTTAGTTAATGAATCTAAAGATGCAGAGCGCATGGTTGAATATGCTAAGAAATTTGTAGATGAAAAAAGATACGAAAGCTCTATGCCATTTCCACCAGAAGTTGCATACATCGAAGTGTTAGTAGAAACAGTTGTTGATCTTGGAAACTATGAGTCTAATGAAGGAACTTTGTTCACAGCAACTGTAAAAGTGAAATAATTGTTTACAACACGAATTTATTGTGTTATAATATAAAATGCGAGGTAAAATTATGAGAAAGTATTTTAACAAAATCAGATCAAAGTATTTAGGTAGAAAATTCGGTAGATGGACTGTTACAAGAGTGACACCAGTTTACACAAAAGGCTCTACTCACATGCGTTATTATTTAAGTAGAAAAACACATGATGGCGCAACTAAGACTGTTGCAGTAAGTTGCACAACTATGACTGCATTAGGTCGTGGCGAAACTGATATGCCAACTTTATTACGTGGTAAAATGTTTCAACGCAAACGTTTTCCAAGCAAAGAATTTAGAAACTCTGCTTGGTATACTTATAACACAAACGGTAGTTTAGAATAATTACCAACATCGAAAGGAGGAAGTTGCGATGGCAAGTCAAACATTCAACAACTTCAAGAATTACGCAAATCAATTAGAGAAAGAACTTGGTATTAAATATGATGCTAAGCCTTATAAAGATACTATCAGGGTTATGCTTGATGGTTTTTGCAAAGCAATGGACGAAGGCGATGAACATCTTAAGAACTTATATATCAGTGGTTTAATCTTACGTCATTGGGATAAAGTAAAGAAACTTGCAGATAGTTGCCCTGGCATCGATCTTAAAGGTGAAGAGTTCGTCGACTGGGTTTATGAAGCAATTATGCTTGCTTGCGAATATCGTAAATGGCAAAAAGACGGAAGTGTCAATGCCCAACAATGTATCAATCAATGTATTGAAACTGTTAGAGTTAGACACTATTATGAATATAACTTAGACAAACACAAAGCGAACTACAATACTGTATCTTTAGAAACACCGGTGTGCGAAGAAGGCGATAATGGTGTTCAAAAAACACTTGGTGATACTATTTATGATGAAGATGCAGCAGCAGAAGTTAGTATGTCAGACGGATTTTCAAATGCAAAGCAACTAATTCAATCTTTCATCAACAAGAATCGTTTAGTTGAGGCAATTATTCTAGACATCATTGCTTTTGGTGATACACAAAAAGTTACAAAACACATTAAGAAAGGTTTTGATGAAAATGGTGAGTCTTATAAGTATTCAACTTATACATCGGAATTTTGGAAATTCAAAGCAGTCCAAATTCTTGCTAACTTACCAGAAGATTACCAACAATACTTTCTTGAAACTTATTTAGTTAAGACAGCAGCGTTAGAAGCAGCTCTAGACGTGTTAAAACGTGCTAATAATCAAAAGTTATACAAAGAATTGCAAAATACTTTAACTTATGCAAAAAGCGTCTTAAACATCGCGATTTGAAACGATAATAACAATTAAAAACACACAACCTCTCAAATTGGGAGGTTTTCACATTGTATAATAAAGTGAGGTAAACGACACTATGTGGTTAGATATAATGAGCCAGTATAATACATTACAAGTAAATATCAAATTGGCGAATTTGCTTGGTTTAGAAGTTGCTACTTATTGGGCAGCACTGATGGACGTGTATGCGAGAGTAGTAAATAAATATAAAGATGAGTTAGAAGCGAATTCAGGATATTTTGAACTCGACAGAGACTATATTACTAAGAGAACGACATTACAGTTAGACAAACAGTTAGAGATCGATGCAGGACTCGGTAAACTCGGCGTATTACAACATCGCAATGAAAACGAACTGAATTGGATCACACTAGATGTAGAAAAGCTTTGTGCGATCTTAGTAGATGACAGTATCGATGCGATCAGAGATGTTCAACGCGTTTCTAAACTTAGACGAGAAGATACCGCTCGCGCCAAGAAAGCATCGGTCAGAATAAATTTAGTCGCTGCACTAAAAGAAACTGATCCAGATGTGCTTACAGCTTACAATAACTGGATCGACGCACTATTGGAAGCTAAGAAGCCGATTACTAGACAAGCTTTGGATATATACCAGAATAACTTAAACAATTACACTGATAACAAACAGGCGAAGATTAAAATTCTTGAGATTGCAACAACAAATGCTTACACTGAATTTGCGTGGTCTATGAAAATTTACGAAAAAGATTATCGTGGCAATGGAACATTTATTGGTGTAAAGCAAAATAGAACTAGTGGAATTGATCCGAATTCAGGTTTTTAGGAGAAATTTAGTATGAATGAATTTATAGCAAGACGATCATTAGAAGAAGATGCACTTCTAGAATATATTTCGAAAGCAAGAGTGTTAGACGATCTGTATCATCGAACAGGTGAGTTAGAAGAAACTATTGAAGCGATGGATAAAAACATCGACGATGTTGAGGAAACTGGTTTAGATGAAATTGTAGAAGTGATGTGCAAAGCTCGCAACGCACTAAATTTAGAAAGACTTGACCTCGAAATTCAAATTCACAAGTTAGAGCTTTGGTTGGCAGAATTCGAAAAAATAAGACAATTAACCCGATAAATTCGGGTTTTTTATTATTTTTTAGCCAAAAATAGTGATTTTTTCACTGTTTTTAGTAGTTTTTTCACTAAAATTTAGTGAGAATTTAGCTGCAGATCTGTAAATTTAGTGTGATGATCATGTAACTGATCTGCAATTTGTGACTGTAACTTGTAACACGATCTGTAGTCGATCTGTATTCTAGTGAAATTTGTGACGGCATCCAGATGCACTAAACAGATGAATCAGGTTGCTGATCAGGTCTAGTGAATGACTGGCCAGCGTTCTAGTGAAGCTTTACAGTAACTGATCAGATGAATCTGTGTCATCTAGTGTGATGTACAGTAACAGATGCAGTAATAAGTGCGATGTACAGTAACGATGCAGTACTGTGTAACTGGATTTTGTGCCACTAGACTGAAAACAGGTTGATTTCGTGCATGTGTATGTGCGTTTCTTTTTAATAATAAATAAAATGAAAAAGTATTTACAATTGGTCTAGAAAGTGATATAATATATATATAGAGAGTGAGGAATAAACAAATGCAAGTAGTTACAGTTGAACGATTATTAAAACTTTTACAAGAACAAGTTAACAAAGGTAATGGAAAGAAAAAGATTCTATTATCAAATGACGATGAAGGTAATGGTTATCACGAAATGTATTACGAAATTACTGAAGACGTCGCAGGTAATGATATGTGGGGAGAAATTAGTAATCCCGACGAATATATTATCTTAGGTTAATGGAGGAACTGATAATGACAAGACAAGAACTCGATACACTTTGGGAACTCGCATGTAAACTTCGTAAGGAAAGACTTGAAGAGATTAAAAAAGAAAATGACTTCACAGAAGAAGAACTTCAAGAATTAGTCGACGACCCTTACTGCGAAGACCTCTACGACATTGATGATGGTGATAACTTAATTCAAGGTTTAGACATTGTGATAAGTGTTGTAGAAGACATGAAACCAACTGAATAAAAAAGTTTAAAGTAGACGTAAAAAAACGTTTACTTTTTCTTTTAAACGTGATATAATATTTATAGAATAAAGAGAGGTAAAAAACAATGCAAGGACCAAAAGAAAAATATAATGCTGAAAAAGTATTAGAAAGATTAGAAGCAATGATTGAAAGAGGTTGCTCAAGAGAGATTAGACAAGTCTATGACGAATTATCAATCTTCGACTGGTGGCCAGAAAGATTAACTATCACTCACATGAAACAAATGAGATCATTCTTGAGAGAAGCAATCAAGTTAGGTTATACTGGTTATGTTTGCTTTAAAGTCGGTGCTTCTGGTTGTGCTAATGGAATGTGGGCACACAAAGAAGAAGGTAAGGTAGAAGGTAAAGATGTCTACTCACCAGATGGCGATGCTATTTACAGAAGTTTCACACCTGATTACACTTATTGGTCATTTAATAAGAATGGCAAGTGGCTTCCAGACGGTGATACTCGTGGAACATACGACTCACTCAAAACCGCAAAGATGCTTGAAGAAGCACTTGCAAATGCTTAAATAAAAAACTAAAAAGAAGTAAAAAACTATTTACTTCTTTTTTATTTTGTGGTATAATATATGTAGAGGATGAGAGTATGAGGTATAATGTTAAAATTAAACTAAACAAAAATACACTTTACGAAGTTGAAGTTGAAGCAAGAAATGAAGCTGAAGCAATGTGCTTCGCTTACGACCAAATGGAATTAAATACTTATGCGGAGGCAAAAAGAATTTATGAAAGCAAAAAATTATAATCAAGTATTAAGAGCTCGCGGTTATAAAGCGAGAGAACTTAGCAAGTATGAAGGAATTTGTATCTACGAAAAAGTTCATAAGTTTAACAAGATAGTTTGCTATGTTAAAAAAGACTCACATGGCAAAGGTCAAGAAATGACTTTCAATATCTATAGCACTTTGAAAACACCACAAGATATGGTTGAGTTTAAAGAGCAAGAATTTGATAGAAGTTATCTTGCTAAAGAAGCAAATGCAATTCACGATGCTTTTGAAAAACTAAAAGACTTAAAAGCACCTAAACACTTATATTGTTTCTAAAAATTAAAAAAGGCTATTTACAAAGTAGCCTTTTTATGTTATAATATAATTGTAGGGAGAAAGAAATATGAAATACAAGATTTACCAAATTACAAACTACAATGACTGCGATTATAAATTTGAATGGTGGGACTGGGCCAAAGAGAAATTTAACTTTGAGAGAGATTACTCATTAGTTTATGAAGGCGAGATTGAACTTGAAACCGATCCGATTTCAACACTTGAAAAACTATTTGAGATATTCAACATCAATCATCCAGCAGATTTTAGAGGTCACAGTTTGTCAGTCAGTGATGTTGTTGAGTTAGATGGTATTAAGTATTATTGTGACTCACAAGGTTGGGTAAAATTAAACTAAAAAATTTAATTAAAAAATTTATATAAAAATTAAAGGAGGTTCGTTGTATAATATAATAGGAGGCTATAGTTATGAGATTAGAAGAAGGCAAATTAATTCTATCTGAGGCTGAACTTGCTGAAGTTAAAAAAGCAAACGTAATGGCAAGCCCAAGCATTGCTGGTCTTTATCTACGTAGTTTTCTTAGAAATAAAAATTTAGTTGAAGACTTAGAAACACAACCTGATGTTAAATTTTATACAGAATGCGTGCAAGCATATAGAAGAAAGAATTTTGAAGTAAAATAAAAAAAGTATTTACATCGTTTCACTAATATGTTATAATATATGTGTAAGCGAGGTAGTTTATGCGAAACACAATTAAAAAAGAAACTGATATTTTCAAAAAAGATTTATCAAAAGTAGAAGGCTCTTACACAAAGTGTATTAGCGATAACATTAACTTGATTTATGATCTTGGCGTCGATACTAAAGTCGATTTAGTTACATTTGTAAACAAGATTATAGATATAATTAAAGATGCAAAAGACACAGATGCAAAACGAAACTTTTTAGTTAAGTTAAAAATGCAAAGAAGTAAAATGCACGCATTAGAATTTGTAAACAATGCATATCTTCGTGGCTGTGGTCTTGAAGCAATCTAGAAAGGACGAACCACTATGAACGACAGACGACTTGTCAAAAACACAGAAAACCCAGCAATGTTAGTTTTCTATCTTAACAAGCACAGAAAAGAAATTAAGCGTATTGCTGATGCCCCAAAAGGAACTTACACATTAACTGAATTTTATCGTGTAGTTAAACCAGCATTTATTGAAGCACCAAGCAAACCTTACACCAATGCAACTATTAATAAATATAGTGCAACAGTAAGACGTGGTAAAGCAAGTGCTGAATCACAAGCAAGATCAATTATGTATGTGCTTGAAAGAAATGATGAACTTTATGGTTATGGTGGAGGCAATAGAAAACCTCTTGAACCAAAAGATATTATTTCTGACGAAGAATTAGCAATGCTTGAAACAAAGTAATACATTAAACAAACAAAAATAAAGTTAGCGTATAAAACGTTAACTTTTTATTTTATATTAGCAGATGATGAATTTAGTGCATGATGAATTTAGTGTGAAAGCTACAGACTGTGATCGCAGCTTTATCCGACGATCAGTTAGCTGTTACGATTCTAGTGTGAAAGCTGCAGATCAGAAGCTGATCTTTTACAGCTGCATCGATCTATATTCTAGTGTGAATCACCACAGATCGTGGATACAGATTCATCTGCAATGTACGATCATGTCTAGTGAATCAGACTACGATGTTGATGAAAACAGTACGATTTCGAGCATTTGTTAGTGAACAAAAACATGATCTGCAAAGTTTTGTTCGCGATTTCATGTAGTAAACTGTTACAAAAATTTGCAACAAAACGTTTACATCGAAACACTAATGTGATATAATATAAGTATGGAAGTAAAGATAACTAAACTTAACAACTTACAAATATGGCCAACTGGTTTTATTACAGTATCAGCGGTTCATTTTAAATTAGATGATGAAGATTATTTCTTGCATTACTCTGGCGAAGAATACGAAGACCATTTGACTTTATATAAAGGCAGAAACAAATGTCATCTTACTCGTATTAGTTCTTGCTATGGAACATTAGATGACTTTATTAAATTCACAAAAAAGCCAAGATGTTTAAAGTATGTTGATACAGAAAACTTTATTGAGAAGTTAAAAGAAAAACATTTACTTTAATTTAAAAGTGTGTTATAATATTAATAGTGAGGTAAGAAAGAAATGATTGATAAACAAACATTAGAAAACTTTAGGCAAGACTTCAATGAAGCAATGAAAGATTTAGAAACAAAGTATGGTTTTGTAATCGAACTTGGACGTATCACTTATACAGCAACAAGTTTCACCGGCAAACTCGAAGTCAATGAAGGTGATAGCAAAGACGACGTTAATGAAAAAGACTTCTATAAGTATTGCTCTATGTATGGCTTAAGTAAAGACGACTATGATAGACGTTTCACTTTCCAAGGCAATGATTATATTGTAGTTGGCATTAGACCAAGCAAACGCAAATACCCGATTTGTTGCCAGCAAGTTCAAAACGGCACCACTTATGGTTTCACCGCTGAGTGTGTTAAACGTTGCTTAGGCAAATAAGAGAAGAATAAAACTTCTCTTTTTTATTTACAAAGTTCGAGAAACATGTTATAATATATATGAAGATAAGCGAGGAATATAAAATGAAATTTAAAGAATGGTTATTAGCAAATTGGAACGAACTTAGAAAAGATACAAAACATTTCTCTGATGACGAACACAAAGTGTTAGACTTAGAAAACAACTCTTGGTGGATCAACTATTCACATGAAAAGCCGTTAGATAGTTGGGACAGATTATTTGCTTTATACTTAATTGACGTTCACCCAGAATGTATTAATAAAACATGGGACGAAGTAAAAGACATTGAAGATATTAAAGACTTTGAAATTGGTGGTTATGAAGGTAATAGAGCTTATGACAACTATGAACGTGAATGGCTTAGTGTTGATAATGCTTGGAGCGCAATGACTAATGTTGCTAAGCAAGGTAGAGAAGTAGTCTTAGTTGACTCTTACGAAGACGACGGTTGGTTTGGTGCCAGCTAGAAATAAAAAGAAAAGTAAGTAGAAAAACTATTTACTTTTTTTCTTTTGTGTGTTATAATATATATGTAGAGAAGAGGTATACTAATTATGGAAAGATTTGAATTTCATACTGCGTTTCAATTAACAAGAAAGATTATATTCGAAGTTAGTTATTACACTTTAGGCAGCAATGACTCTGCTTATTTCACAACTAGTGCTTGTGAGTTTAATCAACCTAAGACAGACTTTAATAGAGGTGGTCAAGCACAGAAAGACTTATGCTTTGGACCTGCTAAAGCATTCTATGAGAAGTGGGACAAGTATCATTTACATAGATTAGATGACGAACACTTTGAAGAAATGATTAAAGACTTAGAAGTATTAAAACAAAACTATAATTACATTGAACACAAAGCCGATTGCCGTCCAGAAGATATTAGATTTTGGCAAGAGAAAGAATTGTCAATGCAAAAAGTAAAGAAAGTAAAATAACTTATTTACTTTTCTTTTTATCTGTGATATAATAATAATGTAAGGAGAAACTTATTTATGAAGTGTTGTATTTGTGGAGTTGAAATTAATGGTTACGGAAATAACCCTGATGGTGCCGTATGGAAAACACCTACTGGAGAAATCGAACTACCAGAGTTTGAAGCAGACGACAGATGCTGCGACGAATGTAATTCTAAGTTTGTCATACCTGGCCGCATATATAGAATGAATTTGGTTAAGAGAGGAGAAACTAAATAATGTTTACCATATTCATAATCGTCGCTGCATGGAACTTAAACCTACCACAGTGGCTACAAATATGCTTAACAGTATTTGGTGTCTTACATCTCTTGTTTGGAACTACCACACGAGTCGTGCATGAATATAAGGAGAGGAAATAAAACCTCTTCTTTTTTTATTTACACAGTACGTAGAACATGATATAACGTAGACATGAAAAGCTTCACTAGAAAAATTCAGAACAGTCTTCATCTAGCTACAGCTTCACTGAACATCGGAACAGACTCTTCTAAATATCGGATTTAGCTTTACTAGAAATTGACATATCTGAATCAGATCGCTGTATCCGGATTTTCGTCCACTAGAAATACAGACGAAGATGTTGTAGCATACAGTAACACAAATGTTACATACGGTAACTTTTTACTAGAGCACAGTAACATACAGATGACGATGCTGCTATATACAGATGTGCCGCACTAGAATACAGATGAATCTGCGATCTGATACAGATGAATACAGCTTAATATACACTAGCATCGGATACAGTATCTGGTAGCTTTTACACTAGCATCGGCAGCTATATCTGAGCTTTCGGCAGCTTATAATATACTAGAAATAGGCCTCTGTGACATGCTTCATTTTTGATACCCCTTTTGGCTAGGGGGGCCCTTTCAAACCTAAAGGGAGCATTTGTAGGGGAGCCAAAAAATTTTCCGCGCGCACACGTAATAATAAAAAGAAAGAGTAGCAAAACGTGTAGCAAATAAAAATTTCACACGAAGGCCACAATATAAGAAGCAAAGAGTTGCAGTTCGTGTAGCAATTAACAAGATTTTACTGTATAATATAGTATAGAGGTAAAATAAAGTATGACAATTAAAGATTATTTACAAGTTCATAGTGGTGAAGATATTAGTTCAATTGGTGTCTACAAGACTAATACTACTCATGATATTATTGATGCTCATGTTAAAACTGTTGATTTAGTTAAATATGAAGATTTAGAAATTGACCATGTTCATCTTTGGATTTATGATGAGTCCGATAAAGATATTTACGGCAATCCTATTAATCTAAAACATATTAGAGCCTGCATTTATGTTAAATAATTATGAAAAAATATATCTTAAATATCTATAATAAAATACTTATTCGTAGAAAAGCAACTCAAGCAGATGTAGACCTTGGTATTTGGTATAATACTCAGGGCTACCATCCTTGTACAAATATAAAGCTAAATGAAGAATTTTATGCTTTTGTATTTTGGAGTCATCCGATTACTAATGTATTTTCTGAAAAAGACTATTTATTAAAAGACAGTATTAAAAAAGAAACTAATAATATACTTAAATATCTATATTGGCGAATTAAGTACAGAAAAGAAAATAGAAGGAGATAATTTATGATTAAAGATAAAATTTTAAAAAATGCTGCTGAAGCCGGTGTTGACCTATCTATATTCCATGAGCCAGATAGAAAATGGAAGAATTATTATATAGAAGATGAAGAGCATGATTTATTATTTCTTGTTCCATCTTATTTATTCTACGGCGTAATTGTACTTGATTTATCGTTAGCAAGAAATCTTACATTTAAAACTGGGGACGGAGCTATTCATCGTCTTAGAGACTATGCTTGGAATATGTCTTCTAATAATAGAAAAAATAGCTACCCCAAAACTGCTGTGGTTGATAGAAGCATTAAATGTGGAAGAAAGACTATTTTACTTAGTTCATTAATTGCTGACCGAACAATTATTAATGTTGGCTCTGAGGACCGTTTAGCAGTCGATAATATAAATGGTAATAAACTTGACAACCGTCTCTGTAACTTGCGTTATGGTTCAATCAAAGAAAATAATGATAATAGATATGAGCAAAAGGTTCCAGAAATAAAATACCCCTTTAAAACTTGGTTTTAAGTAGGTTATTAAAGTAATGTGACTGAAACTGTATAATATATAAGAATAGGAGAATAAAATATGGCAAAAAAATCATTAAGCTCAAAAGTAGAGCATTGTCCAGCATGTGGTATTCTTAAAAGTAAAAATAAACAATGTAAACACTGTGGTTATGGTGCGGCCTCTCAAACTGCTGAACAATCACCTTGTGAAATTAGCCTAAAGCTTACTGGCTATGATATGAATACATATGATTGTGTTATTATTAATGGAGTCAAGTTTTACAAATAAGTTATGTCAGAAAAAGAAAAGTTAAAATTTTACGATTTAATTAAGCGCTGTCAAGACACTACTCCAGATGGCAGTAAGCTAATTAAACTTGCTAGTTATGATAGGACTGGTGAAAGACTTATGGAAACTGGTGAGCCATTACATTTAGACTATATTCTTTTTGGTAAAGAAGCTTGTTTCTGTATTAGCTCAGAAGAAAGGGCAGTCTTGGAGAAATTTTTAAGTGAGTAAAGAAGTATATAATAATTTAATTGTTATCATTAATATTATCTTTGTGCTTGTTTGGGCTGGTCTAGCAATTCATATGTTTCACAGCCACCCAGAAGATATAGTAGAAGGTGTATTATTTACAATTGCTGCAATTGGTCAAACAGCTGCATTAGGGCTTGGACTATGTAAACTATTTAATGATAGGGTGGACAGTTAGTAAATATAACATAAATAAGTTGTATAATATTATATATCGAAAGGAAATTTCACTATGGTTAAAGAATTTGATATTGAAAGAGTGTTTGATGATACCATTAAAAATTTAAGAGATGAAATTTTAACAGCTAATGCGCGAGTTGCTCTTATTCAAGAATTTAAACAATTTTTTGCAACAAATAATTTAAAGGTTTATCAAGAAGTTTCTGACACTCCTGCAGAAGACATTACAAAAGGAGCTGTTGAAGCAGTTACAGAAACTGAAGGTAAGAAACCAGCAACAAAAGCAGCTGTAAAATAAGCAGTTATATTAATTACTAAAAAGTGCCTGTAAATCTGGCATTTTTATTTTATGTATTGTATATTATATATGAGGAAAATTTAAAAATGGTAGAAAAAGTGAACCCATCCCATCCTGATAAAGTAGCAGACAGAATTGCTGGTGCTTTAGTAGACTTGGCATATTCATTACAAGAAAATCCAAAAGTTGCCATCGAAGTTTTAATTGGCCATGGTATTTGTCATATTATTAATGAAACATCAGTTAGTTTAAGTTCAATGAAAGTTGCTGAGATTGTTTCAAGAATAGCCGGTCAAAGCATTCAAGTTGACTATAAAGAAGTTCCACAAGATGTGCAGTTAGCTAATAATCAAAAAGAAGAAATTAGATGTGGCGATAATGGTATATTCTTAGGTGTTCCAATTACTCCTGAACAAAGACAAATGATTGTGGTTACTAGAGACTTATATAAAAAATGGCCAAGTGATGGAAAATATATTATAGACGATGGCAAAATTATTGTCTGTCAAAGTAATGCTAAATCTAAAGCTGTTGAAAAATTTCTTAAAAAACAATATGGAAGCAGTTTATCAGCATATGTAATAAACCCACTTGGGGATTGGACCGGTGGGACAGATGTAGATACTGGTGCTACCAATAGAAAACTTGGAAGCGATATGTTTGACTCCATTACTGGTGGCGGTCTTCATGGCAAAGACCTTAGCAAGGGAGACGTTAGTATTAATATCTATGCTTGGTTAAAAGCTCAAACATTAAATAGGAGAGTTAAAATATCTTGTGCTATTGGAGACATAGAAGTTGATGGCAGACCATATAAAGAAATCGTAGAAATTGCTAGAGATTATATTCAAAAAATTGGTGGTTTTGAAAAATTTGCTGAATATGGACTATGTGATACAAAAGGCATTACCGTATTTAGATAAAACAGTTAAAAAAGAAAGGTAATCAGTAATGGTTATCTTTTTATTTTGTGCTAAATTATACGAGATATTAATTTAATAGAGTAGGTTTTTATAATGGGTAAATATAATAGGAATACAATTAATGTAGATAATTTATTAATAAACAGCAGTACTTATTGATATGATCAAAGAAATCATACAGGATTTTACCCACTTTCTTCAATTACACCTTGTAGTAGTAATGGTTGAGAGCAATATGATTATCTTAAAAATTATGGTTTCAATGGTCCAACTGATGAAAATAATAAATTCATAAAGCAGGGCTATGTTCCAACATTTGTAGGTGAAAATACAACCTCAGGTTCAGGTGCTTGATTTGAAACTGGTGCAAATGATACGTATAATTTAACAGTAGCAAGTGATGGATCAAAGATAAGCGTATATGCTAATTATACTGGTATAACTACGTCTTTTGTTGCATCAAGATTTAGAGACGGTGTTTTACCAAAAAGAATGATTGTAGTTTTACAGGGTGCAGGTGGTCGCGGTGGATGGACCTTTTGGAATCAATCTTCTCAGCAATGGCGTAATGCTGGTGGTGGAGGATCTGGTGCTTTTTGTGCAGTAGTTTTACGAACTGAACCAGGAGACTCCTATAAAATTCAAGTTGGTGAAGGCGGTAAGGCAAACGATTCTGGAAATTCTTGGCTAAAAACTAGTGATGGTACTTTATTAATTACTGCTGGGCGCGGTAGTGGTGGTAGTACTTCACAGGCTGGCGGTGCTGGTGGCGCATATACATTACATAGTGGAGAAGGCGTTTATTGGTGGCATTTGCCTAGTAAACGAGTTGGGCCAGATGGCACAATTACTTATGATGATTCATGTTATAACGGAATAGCTGGTGGAGATCCAGGTAAAAGTGGCGGTAATAGAGGGACTGTAACAACATATACTAGTTTTTCAACTGATATTAAATGGCAGTCAAAAACATGAACATTTTGAAATTTTGGTGGCACTTCAGCAGGCAGTAAGGGGTTTGCTACTGGCGGTGGCGCTGCCTCTTTCTTCGGTAATGGTGGTAATGGCGGCACAATTAATGGTGGCCGGCAGACGCCAGGAAGTCCAGGTGGCTATGGTGCTGGCGGCGGCGGCGGCGGTAACGGCCAGCAATCTGGCGGTACTGCCGGCGGTGGTCGTGGAGGCAATGGTTGATTTGCTTTATATTATTAATAATAAATAAAAAATAGAGTCTTTTTATTAACTATTATTGTATAATATAATATGAAAAATGAAAATGAGCTAGACCAAGAAATAAAAGAAGAATATTTAGATTTAATTAAAAAGTGTTCAAGTGCTACCTCTGGCATTGCTTTATCTAATAGAGAAATGGCCATGTTATACCATTGGATTAGACATGTTAATGATCCTATGTATTCTTTTGTTCCAGAAGAGTATAAAAAAGAATTACCTAATTATTTAGGGGGAATAAATAATGGCAAATAGAAGCACCTATGAAAAAGATTTAGCAGCATTAATTAAAAACCAAACAGAGTTAATTAAACAAGAAGTGTTACTTGAATTAATTACAATTGCCTGTAACTGTGATGACTTTAATCAATTTAAAGGAGTCTTGTATGCAAGAGCACTTGGTATGATGAAACAGTTTGAAGACCAAGGAATGCTTAAAAAAGGCACGACTGAGCGAGTTGCTAAAGGCGGTAAATTTGAAGAAGAAAAGACTGATAAGTAATCAGTCTTTTTATTTAAACACTGTATAATATATTATATGGAAAGTAAATATTTAGATTTTATTAAAGAAATAGTACCAAATAGAAAAACACCACTTGTTCATGTGATGAATAAGTCAACCACATATTTAGGAACAATTTGTTTTTATCCGGCATGGCGTAAGTTTGTATTTAACCCAGAATCTGATATAGTTTTTGATACTAGTTGTTTATCAGATATTATTGCTGAAATAAATGAACTTCAGCATGAATGGAAGGAGAGTTTAAAAAATGAGCTCAAAAGATAGACTAAATAGATATTTTGAATTATCGCATAGACAGTCTCAGTTAAATGTTGATGAGTATCATGAGATGCTTCATTTAGAAGAAGCACTTGTTGATGATATTGACCATTTAGACCTACCAGATGACTTGCGAGAGCTTCAACAAAAGTTTATTAATGCATCTATTGAATTGATGGCCGGTCCATATGCAATTATGGATACTGGGTCTGGTTGGGATGCAATGTATACTTTACTAGAGAGCGCATTACCAAAATTAAGCGGTAGAGAGAGAATGGCTATTGCAGATTTAATTGGCGGCAGAATTGCTGTTGGTGGCCCCTATCCAAGTAGAAGAGAGTATATTAAGCAATTTAGGAAGAAATAATTATGATTAGATTAAAAGATTGAGACAGATTATATGTGCATACTTTTGATTGGGTTTTAAGAAGACTAGAGCCAGACTGCTTAGAAAGTTATAAAGATACTGAGCAAGATTGGCTTGATGCAATTAAGGCTTTTAATAAACTTCAATTAGAATTATTTAAAAAATATGCACTTACCTATAAATCAGGTGATAGCTATAAAAGAAAATGCATCAAAGGTATTGAATTAACTGCAGACCAATTATTTGAATTATTTCATAGACATTTAAATCAATATACTAATCATACAGTTAGATATTTTATTTTTCATTGGTGGAATGATTTAAGACATTATATAGAAGGGGCATTGCCTCCATTAGATTGTCCATGGGAATACTATAAGAAAGCTACTGAAGAAGAAATTAAACAAGCAGAGAAAGATTTTGGCAGTGTTACTGAAGAAAGACATGGAGAAAAAGTTACTCATCATCACACATTCAAAAGTGCAACTGTATTAGAGTATCGAGGTAATAGATTTATTATTGATACTGAATGGGGAAGTGCCTGGACCAAAGATAAAAATGGAAATGTAAGAAGTTTTCAATTAGATTGGGACTGGTGGTACCCAATTGATGAATACTTAGATTTATATAATATTTAAGGAGAGATTATGGACGTTACAAAAACAATGAAGTTACCACTAAAAGATGTTTATCAACTACTTATCAGTGAAATGCGTTATGGGTATAGACGTAATAATCATTTAATGCCAAGTTGTGGCTATGACAAGGTAAAAACTTTTGTCCCGCAAATGTATAAAGTTGATAAGGATTATGCGGTCTATACAATGAAACAACTTTGTGAAGAATGCATTACGGACCAATTAGTAGCTAATTTCTATGATGGTGAAGATGATGAAAATAACAATAGAAAAGAAGCTATTGAGTTTGTCAAATGGAGTTTAAAATGGATTCATGAACATGAAACAGATAAAAGATATGAAAGCAGTATCTGGCTTCCATATAATCATGATTTATTTTTAGATAACTTAGCAAAAGATGATGAACCAAGATATTTAGTTTATGAGCTTCGTGGTAAAAGTAAAAGAAAGAAATTAATTACAACTGAACCAGTTAGTGAAAAAGAATATATCAACATAATTTTTAATGGTATTGCTGAAGGCACTTATCGCAAAGAATCACATAAAGTTACAGAAAAATATGGTGATAATAGAAGAAGCTATACGTATCATATTGTATCGCCAATTGAAAAGGACTTTTTTGTAAAACATATTTAAGTTTCATTGTATAATATAATATAATATATGACAAAGATTTTATGTTATGATATTCACTATAAGAATGGTGTTAAAGGGCCATCTGAGGTTCAAATTTGGGTTAGTTTACCAGCTAATTGGCTATTTGATTATACTCCAGCAAAAATTACAGTAAAAAAAGTATTAGAAGTTGAAGTTAAACTAGAGGTTGACCAATTTGAATGGCGACCAATTTAATAAATAGGAGGAATATATTTTAATGTATTATGCATGTTTAAGAGTTAAGCCTGAAAGTAAAGCTCAAACAGGCGCTCAAAAAATTATTAAAAAGGCATTTACAACTCGTGATGAGGCAAGAGCTTATTTATCAGCTATTCAAAATGATGAAAAGCAAAGCATTTTATATGATCAATTCTGGACAGAATAATGAGTCAAAATATTGGTGATAAAGTTTATACTCCAGAAAATATTGCTAAAAAAATTATCGAAGAATTTGATTTAGAAGGCAAAGTTTTAGACCCGTTTAGAGGCAAAGGCGCTTTCTATGATAGTCTTCCAGAAACAGTTAGCAAAGAGTGGTGTGAATTAGACGATGGTAAAGATTTTTTTCAATTTAATGAAAGAGTTGACTGAATTATTTCAAACCCACCGTATTCAATATTTAATGATGTTTTAAAGCACAGTTTTGAACTTTGTAATAATATTGTTTATTTAATTCCAATTAATAAATTAACGAGCTCTTTTACGAGAATTAAGCAGCTTTCTGAATGGGGCGGAATTCCAAAAATAATTCTAATGTCACCAAAGAAAATTGGTTTCCCATTTGGATTTGCTGTTGGAGCCGTTTATTTTAAAAAAGGCTATAAAGGTTTGACGGAATTTAAAATTTTAGAGGAAAAATAATTATGAGAGACCCAAAAAGAATTGATGTAATTTTACAAGAAATTAGTAATATTTGGCATAAATACCCAGATATGCGTTTAGGTCAACTAATTGGTAATGTTTTAGAGGGTGCATCACTTTATTATGTAGAAGATGATGGACTTATTGCAGCTTTAAAAGATATGTATAATGAGGCCAAAGAATCTGTTAAATTTGATGATGATGCATACATTTTTGATTTAATTAAAAAAGACCCAGAAGAGCTTGGTTTTGTGGTACAAGCCAAAAACTTTGAAGAGTATATATCGACTTATACAGATATTGGTGGAAAAGCAGAAGATGCTGTTTATAATGAGATAGAATTTAAGGCTTTAAAGAGCTATTTTAAAGATAAAAAATAGCTAAAAAATTAACTGCTAAATTAAATACAAAACAAGCCACTTAGACCAAATCTTGGTGGCTTTATTTTATTTATAATTGGCTAAATTTAGTACATAAATAAAAGTTTATTTATATGAACATATATTAAGAAGAAAGGGTATTTTTTTATTCTCTATGACAGTAATTAAGCGTGATGGTAAAAAGGTAGACTTTGATGTCTATAAAATTAAAAAAGCACTGATTGGTGCTAATTCAAGATCTCAAGAGATGTCTGATGGTGACATTGAAAGAATTACAGAGATTGTTTTAAACAAATGTAATAAAGTAACTGGAGATTTAAAAGTTGAAGAAATTCAAGATATTGTTGAAGATACTTTATTAAAAAGTAAGTTTAATCATACTGCAAAAGCATATATTCTTTATAGAGACAAACGTACAAGAATCAGACAAGGCAAATCAAAACTTCTCAAAGAGGTTGGTGATAAGCTTATGGGTGTTCACATTGTTAATCAAAATGCTAATGTCGACGAACGCTCATTTGGTGGTCGTAAAGGTGAAGCAGATAGCGTTTTAACTAAACAATATGCTTTAGACTACTGCATGTCCGAAAAGTCTAGAAATAATCATTTAAACAATGAAATTTATATTCATGACTTAGATGCTTATGCTGTTGGTATGCACAACTGCTTAAGTATTCCATTTGATGATTTACTAGCTAAAGGTTTTAATACAAGACAAACTGATGTTAGACCAGCAAATTCAATTAATACTGCATTCCAACTTATTGCTGTAATATTCCAATTACAAAGCTTACAACAATTTGGAGGAGTTTCAGCAACTCACTTAGACTGGACAATGGTTCCATATGTTAGAAAGTCATTCTATAAACACTTTAATGATGGTGTTAAGTGACTCTATGAAGATGAAGACTGTATAGAGCTTAAGCCAGATATGCCAATTGATGATGCTCAATATAAGTGGTCTGGTTGGGGCGATAAAATTTATAAATATGCTTTAGAAATGACAACTAAAGAGCTAAAGCAAGCCGTAGAAGGTATGTATCATAACTTGAATACTCTTCAAAGTCGCTCTGGAAACCAATTACCATTTACAAGTATTAACTATGGCACTTGCACTTTATTAGAAGGTAGAATGGTTATTAAAGCTTTATTAGAAGGCAGTCTAAAAGGTGTTGGTAAGTTACATCGTACACCAATCTTCCCGTGTGGCATCTTCCAATATATGAAAGGCGTTAACGATAAACCGGGAACACCAAACTATGATTTATATCAATTAGCACTAAAGTCAACAGCTAAACGTTTATACCCAAACTATGCTAATGTTGACTGGAGCAATAATGCTGGGTATGATAGAAATGATCCTAAAACCTATTTCTCAACTATGGGCTGCAGAACTGCCAATGGTGCAGACATCAATGCAGAGCCTGGTGTAAATCCACAAACAAAAGATGGTCGTGGAAATATCTGTCCAGTTACAATTATCATGCCAACATTGGCTATGGAAGCTGGTAGAGACGTTGAGAAATTCATGGCTTTACTTAATACAAAAATCCATGAAGCTAAAGATATGCTAATTGAAAGATATGAATATATCTGTAGTCAATGTGCTGATTCTGCTAAGTTTATGTATGAGAATGGAACTATGATGGGATATAAGCCAGAAGAAGGTATTAGAAGTGCTATGAAGCACGGAACTCTCGTTATTGGGCAAATTGCTTTAGCCGAGACTTTAGAGCTTTTAATTGGCAAAAATCAATGTACTCCAGAAGGCATGGAATTGGCAAAACGAATTGAGCAACTATTCAAAGATAGATGCGCTGAATTCAAACAAAGATACCACTTGAATTTCGGCGTTTATTACACACCTGCTGAAAATTTATGCTATACAGCAATGAAGAAATTCAAAGAAAAATACGGTATAATAAAAAATGTATCAGATCGTGAATATTTTACAAATAGTATTCACGTGCCAGTTTGGGAAAAAGTATCAGCTTTTGAAAAGATTGATATTGAATCTCAATTAACTGGATATTCAAATGCTGGTTGTATTACTTATGTCGAATTAAGTTCAGCTGCAACTGGAAACTTAGAAGCACTTGAGTCATTAGTTAATTATGCAATGGACCATGACATTCCATATTTTGCAGTTAATATTCCAAATGATACATGCTTAGAATGTGGTTATACAGGCGAGTTCAATGATCATTGTCCAGAATGTGGAAGCCATAATATTCAACAATTAAGAAGGGTGACAGGGTACCTTACTGGAAATTATAAAACAGCATTTAACTACGGAAAACAAAAAGAAGTAGAAGATAGGGTGAAACATATTTAATGAAAAATTTAACATTTACTTGGAAAACACAATTTATCTTTAAATCATTATTAGCTGGAGTTTTAATTGCTTTAGCTGGCGGAACATATTTATCATGTGGTTCACTTATTTCAAATCCAGATTTAGCTAAGATAGTTGGTTCATTCTTATTCTCAATTGGACTCATTGCTGTATTAATGCTTGAAGCAAACTTATTTACTGGCAAGGTTGGTTATATTGATAGCTGACATAAGTTTGGATTAGCATGTGCTTGCTTAATTTATAATTTGCTAGTTGCTTTCTTAATTGGTATGTTGTATAAAGGCATTAATTTACCTGGAGCAATAAGTGGTGGTCCATTTATTAGTCGATTAGATAAGCATTGGTATAAAATGCTTGCTGATGGCTTCGGTTGTGGCGCATTAATTTATCTAGCAGTTGAGCTTTATAGAAGAACTAAAAATGTTATTCCAGTAATTATTTGTGTTATGGCATTTATTCTTAGTGGAACTGAGCACTGTATTGCGGATGCTTTCTATTTAGGTGCATCACAATTATCTTGGAAAGCATTTGGTTATCTTTGGTTAGCAGTTGTAGGAAATTCACTTGGAGCAGCTGGTGTTCACTGGCTGCAAGTCGGAGCTGAGAGACTTAATGAGATACCTGACAATATACAAAGATAGTATTTCTGATGGCCCAGGCGTAAGAGTTTCTGCTTATTTTGCAGGATGCTTGCCTAATAAGTGTGGAAATAAGAATTGCCCAGGTTGTCATAATCCAGAAGCTCAGAAGTTTACTGCCGGTGAAGAATACACAGAAGAAACAAAGAATTATATTTTAGGTCTTTGCAGAAATCCATATATTGCTGGTCTGACAATTTGTGGCGGCGAACCTTATGACCAAGATGAAAATCAATTAATTGAGCTTTTAAAGGCTTTTTATGAGCAAAACCCAAATAAAAATGTTTGAATTTATACAGGTTATGAATTTGAACAGATTAGAAATAGGGAACTAACAAAATATATTGATGTTGCTGTAGTTGGACCATTTATCTTAGAGCAAAGAGATATTTCTGATGCTAATAGATGGCGAGGAAGTAGAAATCAAAGAGTTATAAATGGACCAAAATCTTTAAAAAGCGGTCAGATTATTTTCTTGGAAGATATACCAAATAATGAATAACCATATCTATTGATATGGTTTTTATTTTGCTAAATTAAATGCTGTTGACTTGGGAGGTTAGCTGCATGAGCTGTTGAAGTAAATATTCATATTACGACTATGAGGAAGCTTATTTTCATATGCAGTATTATAAATGCAAAGAAATAGGAATGTATTTATTAGCCAACTTAGAAGATAAACACTCTAAAAAATTATTAAAACAACTTAAAGCATTTGATCATGAATGAGAAGCAGTAAGTGCTGAAGACATAAAGCTTCTTTGAGATATAAAGGTTTGATTGATGGTAAATTGCAATTATTTTTAAATAATTGTATATTATACTAGGGTTCCCGGACGGTCCATAGCGATCCAGCCCTTTAGAGGAGAAAGTAAAGATATGGGTAAAGAACTTAAAGGTATTACAGCCAAAGAAGCTAGAAAACTAGCAGACGAGTCTGACTTTACACTCAGACATATTTATAAGGTAATTAGAGAACACGCAGAAGAAAATAGTACTTCTCTTGAATGATGCCTATGTGCTATAAGTAAACCAGCATTAGATGCTGTTAAAGCAGCTTTAAAAGAAGACGGTTTCAATATCGAATGCACAGATGATTCATTAACAATTAAGTGGTAATTTAAAACAAAAATTTTGGAGCTGGACATTAGTTTGGCTCTTTTTATTTATGTTATAAATATTGTATAATATATAGTATGAGTGATAAGAAAAATTTAGATTTAGCTAAGTTAAAAGCAGATGATGAATTCTATACTTCTTTTGCTGATATTGTCACAGAGTTATCTCACTGAACAAGTAAATTAAAAGATAAAAAAATTATTTGTCCATGTGATTTTGTTCCAACTAAAAAAATAAGCTCTATAACAATTGATTTTATTCAGAATAGATATTTTATTAATTCAGCTAAAAAGAAGGCTTCTGATACACCTTATTTTAATTTATTTGAGGATTTTGTAGTATCTGAGCCTGCAACTGAAATTTCTGAAAGCCAATTAAGAGAAATATTAGCTAATCAAGAAGTAGTAAATTTTGTTAATTATTTATGAGCAGTCGGCAAAGAAGCTGGTATCAAATCTATTACAGCATCAGGCTATAATATTAAGTCTGGGCTTGGTGTCAGTTTTGATGAAATAGATTATAGCCAATATGATTTAGTTATTACAAACCCGCCATTTAGCTTGTATAGTTCATTTATGGAGTGCATCGGTGATATTGATAAAATTATTATTGCACCATTTATGAACAGAGTTGCTCCATGTGTTGCTATTCCACTTATGGAAAGAAAAGCTTATTTAGGTTATGGAAGACATTTAGCAATGAATTTCAACAATCCAACTGGCGGTAAAGGTAAAAAGGTTGCAGTTGATTGGATTGTTTCTTGGTCTGATGCACAAGACGAAATAGACAAATTGTCCTGTAAAACTGGTATCAGATATGACATTTTGTCCTATAAAGACATGCCATATATGACAATGAAAGATGGAACAAAACCAATTAAAATTAATTCGGTTCAGCAAATTCCAGATGACTATAATGGCTATATGTTTACATCGGTTGCTGTTTTAGATAAATTAAGTTATAATGAGTTTGATTGGATTTGCACAGGTTGTAAACGATATTTTAATAAAGAGCATCCAGAATTAAATCCATTTGCACATAATGTTTCAAATGAGATGATTGGGTATGGAACAGAAAATTCATGTTTTCATGGCATTCTATTTAAAAGAAAGCGTATAATATAGTATGAGTAAAATGATTTATAAAAAAGATTATACTACAAAAGCTCAAAAAATAAAGCTTATAGAAAGTCGCGTTTTGGGTAGACAATATGTAGAGGATCTTATTTATACAGATATTGTAGACTTTGAATTGGGTGATGAATATAACTTACCTGTCAAAGAACTGAAAGAAGTTGAAAGATATATCCATGATCATTTTTATAGCATAGTAAATAGAAACATAGATCAAGTTTGGGAAGCAATTTGGGAGGACCTTAGCTATGCATAAAACATGCTTTAATTGTAAATATTATCATGGCTGCTTAGCTGAAGCAGATCCGTCTCAATATCATATTCATGACTACTGTGAAATTTTTAAAACAATACTACCATTTGACATGGATACTGAGATAAATAAATTCTTAGATGACCATTGGCATACAATGTGTAAAGCATCTATTGGCTGTGACTATGGCTTATATGATGATAAAGAGACTGGTGAAGCAAGCTGTTATTTATACAAAGATGCAGATAAAGAATTCTGGCCAGATGAAAGATTTGAAGCCAATAAAAAACATAACAGAGAGCTTGCAATAAAAACATTAGAATATATGTTTGAAAAAGATGAAGTCTGGGATGAATTTGATGAGTATACTTGGTATAAATTAGATGATTATTTTGAAGACGAAGAATTAAATTATCTTAAAGATTTATTAAATAGATTAAAAGAGGAGAATAAATAATGGCAATTAAAGTAATTAAGCATGGAACAAAGGTATTTAGAGCAGTTTGTCCAATTTGTGGCTGTGAATTTGAATATGAATATGAAGATTTAAAAACTGAATACGGGTTTGTTAGAGAGGTAAAATGTCCAGACTGTGGAAATATGGTTTATCATCAAGAATATAAACCAGTTTATCCAAATAGCCCAACATGGCCAACTTACCCAAATTACCCATATATTACTTGGACAACAACTGGCACTGGAACAGAATTAGATTGTGATAAATGTCCAAATAAGCCAGATCTTAGCCACCCCATTGTTGGTGATACTCCATGCACTTGGTGTAAGAAAAACCAACCATATTGTTTTACAGGCGATAAATTCCCCGCTGATTATAAAGGTGGAGTTTATACAGTAAAACCAGAAAGCTACAAAGATACAATTACTACATTTAGTAATTTAAAAACAGATGCTACTGATTGGTCTGGAATTAAGACAGCTTATACTACAAATACAATTTCTGAAAAATAATAGCAAAAAGCTATTATTTTTTTATTTTTGCTGTATAATATAATGTGTGTAGGTAATATTTGACCCACATTTAAACCTTGCGAAAGCTAAATAAGAAAGTGGCGGGAAGCTCATATAGCACACATTTGAGTTGAGACGATAGATAGCCGTTAGAAGAGGTTAATGAATTTTCCTGGATGAAACAAAAATTCTAGAACGGAGAACCAAAACATGGACAAAATTTTAAAAGCATTTGAAGGACACGTCAGAGTTAATGACTCTAACAAAACAGTTGAAGTTTATACTGAATATGGTGTTGCTATGAGATTAACGGTTGACGAAGAAACATTAGCTGAATTTAAAAAGCATTATCCAAGTTTCTAATTTATACTTAAAAATAAGCGCAAGCATGCAAAAACAAACACTTGCGCTTTTATTTTGGTATAAAAATTGTATAATAAAATATGGGAAATCTAATTAAGCATTTAAAAGTTGTTCATAAGCATAGAAAATATGTAAGAAGAATGTGTTGGAAAATGGGTTTATTCTGGCAAGGATTAACTCATGATTTATCTAAATATTCTATTACAGAATTAAAAATTGCAAAATATTACAGTGGTGATAGAAGTCCACATGCAGTTTGTCGAGACACAATTGGGTATAGCCCAAGCTGGATGCATCATTATCATATAAATAAGCATCATTGGCAATATTGGCTTGATATTGAAGATTGGCCAAGTAAAGTTATTCCAGTAAAGATGCCTTATAAATATGTTATTGAAATGCTTTGCGATATGATTGGTGCAAGTAAAGCCTATAATCCAAAAAATTGGGAACCTAAAATGGTTTGGAATTATTGGTCTACTAAATGTAAAGGCACAAATATTATGCACCCAGATTCTGAATATTTAATTGAAAAGCTTATTTGGAATTATTATCAGTATGGTGAGCTTGGCTTTATTAAAGTTTATAAAGATCAAAAAAAATATTTAATAAAAGCATATAATAATGGCAGTATTCGAGATGAAGCTCTTATAAATTATTAATGAAAATTATTTACAAATGCCTCTATTTATTGTATAATATAAATAGAGGTTTTTATTATGAACATTATTAAATATCCAAATGAAAAATTAAGAGAAATTTCAAAAACAGTTAAGCTTCCATTATCAGCTGAAGATAGACAAACTTTAGATGAAATGTATTCTTATATTAAAGACCCAGCTAATGGTGCCGTTGGTTTATCAGCAATTCAAATTGGCATTGCAAAAAGAATGTGTGCTATTAGAATTGTTGGTGATAAAACAATTGGTTATAAATTAGTTAATCCAAAGATTATTAAGCATTCAGCTAAAAAGTATTATTTAGAAGAAGGTTGTTTATCAGTTGATGAAGAGCATCATGAATTAATTGGCAGGTATGACCAAGTTACAGTTATGGCTTATGATGCAATTCAAAATAAAAATATTATTATAAATGCTTCAGGTTGGCTAGCTAGAGTTTTACAGCATGAAATTGATCACATGGACGGAATTTTATACATTGATTATATTAAAAAGGAAGATGAATAATGTTAGTAAAATTTAAGCAATTTGTAGATGAAATTACGGCAGAAGCTGGACGAAATTATAAAATCTCGGTCTTAGAGAAATATAAAGATGATGAAGATATTAAATATCTTTTAGATTTTATCTATAATCCATATATTACTACTGGTATTTCTGACAAAAAGTTACATAAAAAATTGTCAGATATTTGTGTTATGCCATATCTAAACTCAGATGGTTTTAAAGTACTTTTACAATATCTTAAAGTAAATAATACTGGCACTGATAAAGATATTGCACTTCTTCAAGATTTTAAAGTTAGACATTTTGGTTATTCTTATGACAGTGAACCAACTGAGTTATGTAAATTATTTGATACTATTGTTACTAAAAATGTTCAACTTGGTATTGACTCAAAGACAATTAATAAAGTTATTCCAGGTCTTATTCCAGAATTTAATGTTCAATTAAGTAATAAATATTTTGACAAACCAGAAGTAGTTGAAGGCAAAAAATTTGCAATAACAACTAAAATAGATGGCTCAAGAATTATTGCTATGAAAGATGATGGCAAAGTTAGTTTCTGGACTCGTCAAGGCCAAAAGTATGAAGGTCTTGTTGATTTAGAAGAAGAATTAAAATCAATGACGTTTGATAATTTTATTTTAGATGGTGAAATTGTAGCTATTAATTCAGATAAAGAAAATACATATAAAAATACTATGAAATTAAGCCGAACAAAAGAGCTAGAAAAGCATGGCTTAAAAATGTTAGTATTTGATTATATGCCAATTGCTAATTTTAAGGTTCAGAAATGCCCAATGTCATATGAGACAAGAAGAGCAGCATTATCTTTTATGTTTGAGTCTGCAATAAAGTATGAATACTTTGAATTGTTGCCACTTCTTTATGTCGGTAAAGATACTGCTATGATCACTAAAATTTTAGATGAACAAGTAGCTAATGGTGAAGAAGGCATAATGATTAATATTCTAGATGCTCCTTATGAATTCAAGAGAAGCAATAATCTTCTTAAATGTAAAAAGTTTCAAGATACTGAATTAAAAGTTATTGGCTTTGAAGAAGGGACAAATAAACTTGCCGGAACTCTTGGTGCCTTTGTATGCAAATATAAAGATAATGAAGTCAGAGTTGGCTCAGGCTTATCAGATGAAGATAGAGCTTATTTTTGGGCCAATAGAGACAAGTTTTTAGGTAAATTTATTACAGTTAAATACTTTGAAACTTCTGTTGATTCTAAGACAGGTTTAGAAAGTTTAAGATTCCCAATTTATATGAGAGTTAGAGAGGACTTGTAAATTGATTATTGAAATTTCTGAAAATGGAAAACATAAAATCGTAGAGTATCCAGGCTATTTTAAAAAATATGAAAATGGTCATTTTAGACAGTGTGTTAGTAAAAAACAATTTGACTTTTTTATAGAAGATGATATTCATGGAAGCTATATGTTTTTTGATTATAAAAAGAAGATTATTTATTTTCATGAATGGGAAGACCCAGTATTAACAGGCGACTGCGATTATGCTTGGGGCATATCTTGTGAATATAAAAAGAAAGTATTTAATATTTGGGCAAATTAGAAAAAAGGTGTTTACAAGCATCTTTTTTTGTTGTATAATATTATTAGAGGTTTTAAAAATGTTTAAGAAAAAAATTGAATTAATTAAACCAATTAATTATCCCAAAGACATTCAAGATAATCCTACTTTTATGTTTGGTGTTGACAATCGTATTTATCGTAGTTTATATAATTTATTTGAAGCTTTTTGGATTTATCATAAAAAAGAATTATACTTAGTTGGCGGTGTTGTCAGGGATTTATTATTAAATAAAACACCAAAAGACTATGATTTAACAACTAATGCATCAATTGAAGAAATCCGTGAAATTTGTGCTGAGTTAAATCTTAAAACATTTGATAGTGGTGTAAAACATGGAACACTTACAATTATAGATGAATTTTATAAAACATCTTATGAATGCACAGTTTATCGTAAAGATGGTGAATACACAGATGGTAGACATCCTGATACTGTTGAATTTGTTTCTAGCTTAGAAGAAGATTTAAAGCGCCGCGATTTCACAATTAACTCTTTTGCTTATGATTTTATTAGACAAGAAATTTTAGCTTTAGATGAGTCTTATTTTAGAGACTTAGAATATGGTATTATTAGAACTGTCGGCAATGCAGAAGATAGATTTAATGAAGATGCTTTAAGAATGCTTAGAGCTCTTAGATTTTCTGCTCAATTAAACTTTAGTATTGCTAACGATACTTTTGAAGCAATTAAAAAATTATCTAAGAATTTATTTAAGATTTCCAAAGAAAGAATTAGAGATGAGTTAACTAAAATTCTTTTAAGTGATAATCCACAAGTTTTAGAATTATTTGTTATTACAGGTTTAGAAGCATACGCCTTTGATGGAATTACCCCTATTGGTGATATCTTAAACTGTGAGCATCAAAACCCATGGCACTATACAGATGTTTTCCATCATACAATGGACGTTGTTAAAAGAGTGCCAAAGACATTTGAGCTTAGATGGGCAGCATTAATGCATGACTTTGGTAAGCCAGCTGTTAAAGAATTAAAAGAAGGAACAGTTGATCATTATCATTATCATGGTCATCAAGATGTTTCTGTAGAAATTGCTGAGCAGCTTACAGACATTTTAAAGTTTTCAAATGAACAAAAAGACTTAGTAGTTAAATTCATTAAATATCATGATGCAGATTTAGCAACCTGTAGAAATGGAACCTTCAAAAGAATACTTGCTGATATTGGAATTGAACATTTCTTAGATTTTATGAAATTAAAACTTGCTGATGCTTATGCGCATCAGTTAAGAAAAGATACTAAATGGGCAATTGAAGTTCCAGATAAAGTATATGAACGATTTGCTAAGGTTATTGAAGAGAGCCAAGCATTAACAGTTAGAGATCTCGATATTAATGGCTATGACTTAATGGAGCTTGGTTTAAAAGGTAAGCAGATTGGCGATTGTTTAAATTACTTAGTTGAAAATGTTTTAGAAGATGCTAATTTAAATGATAATAAGCAGTTAATCGAACTTGTTAAGCAATTTATCAAAAACTTATAAAAGGGCGTTTACAAACGCCTTTTTTCGTTGTATAATATAATAAGGAGTTTTCTCAGAAAGGAGAACAAATTATGAATGATAAAGATTTTGAAGTTTTTGTTAATCATATCGATAAAGTAGATTTATCAAATTCTATTAATATTTCAAAAGAAGATGAAAAGAAGCTTTTAGATGCACTAGCAAATCCGCCAGAGCCAAATGAAGAGCTTAAGAAACTTTTTGTTGGCTATGCAGAAAAGCTTAAAGAATTATTTCCAAGAAGTGTTTGGGATTGCTACCAGATGATTGCTGATGAAAAAGAACTCAGATGGTTTTTTGATCATGTTATTCAAAAGCCACAAGTTAATGAATCTTATTCAGCTGTTTTTGTTAGCCGTCATAAAAAGCTTACAAAAGAAGAACAAGAGACCATTGGGCTCACAAGAAAAGAGGCAGAATTTTTAGCTACACAGACTTTTAGATTAGCTGGTTTTAAAGATGCTTTTAATATTGATGAAGAAAATAGTTGGACTTTTGATAGGTTTTTACAAAGATTAAAAAGATTTAATGTCGATAAGGGTGCTTACACAACTTCTAAAGGTGAGCCAATTCCAAGTAAGACATTAGCTATTATTTTCTATGTTAACCCTTGTGATGATATTAAAGTCTGCAGAGAATTTTTTAATCAATATTTAGATGTTAGTCAATCAATTTCAAAGGCTATGTTAGGTGGAAAAACTTATACAGATAATTTACATGGCTATCAATGGTTTGGCAATGCTGAGAATAATTTAAAACATTTAAAAGCAAACCAAAAAGGAACTAGATACTGGATGGATTTTGATATCGATGTTCCAGCATGGTTTAGACAAACTGAACAAAACGGGTTTGATAAATTAGATTATGACAAAGTTCCAGCAGGATTATGCGATGTATGGGTCATGGAAGCAAGCAAGTATTATAAAGAAATGCTTGAAAAACTTAATGCCAGGTTTGGTAAAGGTAATTATGTTATTGTTGATACATCTGGCGGTTATCACATTTTAGTTAAAACTTCAGCTATCAAATCTAATCCACATGATTTCTGTAAAGAAGTTGAAGCAATCTATAAACAAGGCGTAGCAGATGGATATCAAGAATACTTAGATGAAAAGGGTGTCTGTAAATTTGAATGTATTGTTAATGATTCTCAAATTCCAGGTTTACCACTTCCAGGCACTTATCAATATGATAGACCGGTTACAGTTCTTAATAAGGAGGACTTTGAATAATGAGCCAATGGACGCATATTAGAGGCGGACTTGAATTAGTCAGCACCCCATACGAAATGAAGAAAATGCCTAAATCTTTAGTCGAGCCAAAGAAAGAAGACTTTGAGACTGAAGAAGCATTTGAAAAAGCCCACGATAAATATAGATATGAAGTAAGAAAACTTTTCTATTACCCATATCCAGAAGAGCAATTTAAGCTTTTAATGCCAAAGCCAGGCATGTCTTATGGCAAAAAGAAAAAGAATGGAAAACGTGAAGAATTTCATACTATTGACTTTGAAGCTAAGGTTTATTCTTTGCCACGCGCTAGAAAATATATTGAAGAAGCATTTAAGCTTATGCCACAAGGCGAACTAGGTTTTAGATATAGTCTTGACCAAAATGATAATGATAGCTCTTCAAGCTGTAGTGGCTTTATGATTCCTTGTGAATATAAAGCATATCAAGATGCTCTTAATAGATTATATAAAGCGCAAAATCCATTCGACTCTTATACTTATGAAGATTTGCGTAGATGGTTCCATATTGATGATGAATGTTCAGTAGACGAAGTTAGCCACATTATAGTTGGTATTAGAGATGATATTAGATATGCTTCTGCTGAGGAAGTTCAAGAAGGTTTAGAGAAAGCATTTAAATACTTAGAAGACCATGAAATTTCAGTTGAAGATGGGTATCTTGAGTGGCAAGATGAGTACGAACCAAGTTATATTTATGCTTGGAGAAACAGCAGATTAAGTTTTGGAATTTCCCACCAATTCCTTAAATTAGATAAAAGAACAAATCAAGTAGTTCATTCTAAAACATGGGCAGTTAAACGTGATGAAAATGGCAAGAGAATGTATGATGAAGACTGGAATACTATTTGGGAAGTTGTTGAAAAAGATGGGCCATTTATTGATAAGGAGGATCTTGAATAATGGAAACTAATATTAAAGTTCATTCTGAAGTATCTGTTCCACTTGGTACACTTAGTTGGATAGTTTGGGTTGTATTCATGATTATGGATTATGGCTGTCATATGGACTGGATCATAAATGCCAATAATGCAGTTAAAGCTGGTGGGCATTTCTGGACCTGGTTTCCATTTTGGCTCCCATTTGCATTATTTGGTGTTAGCTTGATTCTTTCTTTAATAGTATTTTTAATTGCGCTTGCTATAGAAAATAGATAATATGAGTAGAGTAAAAACAAATAATACAGACCATGCTTATTTTAGAGCAGCTGAGCGTTGTGGCTGGGGTAAAAAGAAAGCTAGAGAAATGATGAAGCTTGCTTCTAGGTATGGCACAGCGCCCGGCAATTTATCAGATGGACCTATTAAAGATTTTTTAGCAGCTAGGCAGGATTTTACACCAAGAAGAGTAAAATTATATCAAGGGTATGTGTTTATTTTCTGCTCAACTAGCACAAGATGCATAACAGTTTATCCACTTCCAGATGAGCTCAAAAAGATAACAAATTAAGTTATCTTTTTTTAATTGTATAATATAAAGATAAATGGAGTATATTTATGAATAAATATTTAGATGCACTTTGAAATTTAAAATTACGTGTAGATGCATATAATGAGCAAGATCAAGATGCAAATAATGCTTTTGATATTTTAAAAGAGCTTATTGATAGAGTAAGTACAGTAGATACTGCTGAAGCTGTTACACAAGATACTTTTAAAGCTCTTGAGATTATGAAGAAGCACGTTGAAGTTCAAGACCACCCAGATATGTTTTTTCATCGTGAAATGCCAGAGCGAGTAATAATTGACTTGCGATATCTAATTGATACAGGTGGTTGGTCAAAAAAGCCAGAAAATATGGAAGAAAATAATGCTGAGTATAATTTAGTTAAACGTGTGCTTGGTTTACCAGAATATAAGGAGACTAAGTAATATGACAAAAGAAGAATTACTCAAAGCCATGGAGACTTCAGCTACTGTTGAAACTCTTTATAAAAATGAAGCATATATTATAGAAATTGAAGTTGGGGACATGCCAAAAGAGCATCTCAAAAATTATTTAGAGGTTATTGCTGACCGACTTCACAATTTGGGAATTCAAGACTTTATTCTTGCTCCAACATGTAATGGTCAAGGTCGCTTTAAATTTTACAGACTAAAAGATAAACATCTTTTTGAGGTAGACTAATATGTTTTATGAATTATATGATTGGGATCATGATACTGAAGAAAAAGAATATCACTTGATTAACCTAGATGAAGTCCTTCAAGTTAATAAAACTAATGGTATTTATGAGCTTAGAAATCAAAGAACTGGCCAAGTAATGAACTATTACAGAATGACCGTATACTACACAGGAAAGGGTAATAGTTGGACTTTTTATTATAGAAGTGAATCAGAAAGACATCTTGCTTATGAAGAGCTAAAAAAAGCTATGAGAGAATTTAGAATTTTACCAGCTGAGCCAGTAAACCCAAATGATATTAAAAATATCTTAGAAGAAAAATCAAATATTTTTGATGAAATACTCAGAAATCCAGGTCAAATTGATATTCCAGAAGTAAAACTATGCGAGTAATATTCTTAGATATAGATGGCGTGTTAAATGCAGACTGTGATTTTGGCGGAAGAAGTAAGCCAAATCCATATGTCACTACTGAATATGGCGAAAGATATTGTGGCATATGTAAATCTCACATAAAAGCATTGAAAGAATTAGTTGAAAAAACAGATGCAAAAATAGTATTAGTTTCTTCTTGAAAACGTGATTATGTAGATTACATAAAGCATGGGTATCAAAATAGTATTGGAAAATACTTATATAATAAGTTACGTAGCGCAGGATTAAAGATATTTGATACGACGCTTAGCTATGATTTTAGCGATGGGAGAAATCGTGGTTATGAAATTAGCCAATGATTAGAAAATCATCAAGAGGTAGACAGTTGAGTTGTATTAGATGATGAAAAATTTAGAGATTATGATTTTTTAAAGATAACACCGAATTTGATACTTACTGATCCAGCCCTTGGACTTTGAAAGCTTCCAGCTTTGCAAGCAGTCTATAAATTAACAGGTAAAAAAGATCCTTGATTAGAAGCCCATGAAAAATTTGCTAAACTATGCAGCGAAATGATTGCAACAGTTATTCCTGAGGTAGAAAAACAAGAGCCTGTAATCATTAAGCCAGAAATGGAGGATTAATTCATGGACTATGAATGAATGGCAAATAGGTTAATTAATAATGAGTATGCTGAAGATATGCCAGAGTTAGACAAAGAGGAATGTGAGAAGCTACTTAAGCTTATTTCAGAAAAAACTGGTAAGACACATTTATTAATCGTTAATGTAAACATTGAGCTAGACGGAATTTGCTATGATTATCTGCTAGATAATAATGATACTAATAAAGTCTTAATTAATGAATGAGATAATAGATACCTATAAAATGGTATCTTTTTTATTGTATAATATATTGATAATTAGGAGACGATAAAGTCTTAAACAAATAATGAACCCTAATTATTACTGGAGACTGGTTTAGACTACGAAACACGTAAAGGTCAAAGGTGATATTATTGTTATTGATTTCATTCTAGATAACGTAGTCATGTTCAAAGCGATTGGCGCTTGACCGTAGAGAGCATTATTATATTGTGCAAAAAGCGTAATAGCAGTAGGTGTACAACTATTGCTATTTTTTATTTTTTTGTTGTATAATAAAATATGAAGTTTTATACAAGTGATTTACATTTTGACCATGCAAACATGCTTAAGTTTGAACCTGAAAGTCGACCATTCAATAATGTTGATGAGATGAATAGAGCATTAATTCAATATTGGAATGATAAGGTTGGCTATAATGATGATGTTTATATCTTAGGTGATTTTTGTTTTGATAATAAAGGTTATAGAACTAATGAATTCTTAAAGCAATTAAATGGCAGAAAGCATTTAATTAAAGGCAATCATGATAGTTTTCTAAACAGTCCGGGTTTTGACCCAGATTTATTTGAAAGTATTAAAGTATATGATGAAGTAGATGACTATGTAAATGGCGAAAAAGTTCATGTCTGCTTATTTCATTATCCAATTGCAGTTTGGAATAAGAAACATCATCATGCATATCATTTATTTGGGCATATTCATTCTAATAAGTCTGATGGCTCACACCATGCATTAGAAACTAACTTAGGTGGTCATGCTTTTAATGTTGGCGTTGATGTTAGAGATTTAGAACCAAAGACTTTACAAGAATTAGTTGATAGTAGATGGAAAGGTTATTAAAATGGAAGAGCTTGAAGTTTTAATTAAAGCTTTAAAGGCTGGTTTTGTTAACTATCCATTAGATTGTCCTGAAGATTGTTATAAATATAAAGTTGATTGTTTATATTATAATAAAGCGATGAAACGCTTTTATATTTATGTTTCAGATGGCGTTGGTGAGCTATTTATAGAAGACTATGAAAAAACATGGAGTATAGCAGAATAATGGAAAAAATTAAATTAAAATATAATCCACATGGTGATAGTAGGCATGCACCAAAAGATACAACTTTTGAGCAATTTCACGAAGCAAATTTAAGTCATATTGAAGATGTTAAAAATGTATTGACTAGATTATCAATTATATTAGACCAACAAGGTAAGCAACATGATTGGACTAAATTACAATATGAAGACGAATTTTGGAATGATTTTTGGAGCCAGGATTTTATAAATTGTAAATGGTATCAAAGACATGTTCATACAGAAAGGCATCATCCAACTTCATATTGCCATGATGATATTGATTTATTAGATATTATTGAGATGATAGTTGATTGCGTTTGTGCTGGTAAAGCAAGAAGTGGTGAAGTTAGACCATTAGAGATTAATGATGAAATTCTTAAAAAAGCATTTGAGAATACAGTTAAATTGGTTGATAATATTACTGAGGTTGATAAATAATGTGCGACACTACTACAAGACCAATTAATAAGACTGAGCTTGAACTACGTGGTATATTAGATAAAATTACTGAAGTTCAGCTGAATGATGACCCTGAAAGTACAGCAATGCTAACTCTTCCAACAGAATATGATAGCACTACAAGCTGTTATAGCAATAATCCACCAATGGCGATAAAGTTTGGCTATAATAGAAGAGTTTCGAGATTTGCAAAGAAACATGGCATAACAGAAGAAGAAGCATTTAAAAGACTATATAAATAATGCTTCTTTTTATTTTGCTAAATTATATAACTGATAATAAAGTAAAGGAGAAATTAACATGTCTGTTAAACAAGAACACTGGGTAGAAAAGTTATATGATGAAACATTTCCAGTAAGCAATCAGAATCATTGGGGCGCTTTTGGCTGGACTAACGTTTGGGGATTTAGAGAAGGTTGTGAAGGCAACTGGACTTATTATGCCTGTGCAGATGGCCGTATTATTGGAATCCGTGTAGCTGATATGATTGTTAAGTGTAAAAGTAAAGAAATTTATGATGAATATATCAAAGCAGCAAGCTTTAGCACATCAGAATTTCTTCATAAAGCATTAGCTGATTCAAGATTAAATGTCAAACGCGGAAACGACGTCGAAATTAAATTCGTCTTTAGATGGGGCGATGACGATAAATCATTTAATATTAGCGGTAAAGGTGATTTACTAGGCGAAGAAAAGTAAAGGAGACAATTAAATGGCAAAGGGAAAAGGCGGCAAGAAAGTTAGTGCTAGCTCTGGACTTAGAAAAAAACATGGTCCAAAGAAAAAAATGTTCCATAAGTATTCAAAGTGCATTAGAATTGAAATGGCAAAACTTGGAATGCTCAAAAAGGATGTAGATCCAGAAGCAAGAGAACAGTCTGAAAGTGCTAAAAATCCAAAAGGAAAAAAATAAAAAGGCGTTTACGGACGTCTTTTTTTATTGTATAATATAAATAGATATTATTGAAAGGAAAGGTGATTATTATTCGTACCTTACTTATTTTACGCGGAGCCCCTGGATGTGGTAAGTCAACATGGGTTAAAAACAATGGTTTATCCGCCTATACTTTATGTCCAGATGATATTCGTGTTATGTGTGCTTCAAGAGAATTGAAGGCAGATGGTGCTTTTGCTATTGCAAGAAATCATGCAGTTGAACAAGAAACCTGGAAAATTATTTTAGACTTACTTGAATACAGAATGTCTCGTGGCGAATTAACAGTTTTAGATGCTACGGCTTCAAAGACAAAAGATATTAAGCAATATAAAGAATTAGCAGACCAATACAGATATAGAATGTATTGCGTTGATTTTACTGATGTTCCTTTAGAAGTTTGTAAGAAACAAAACTTGCAACGTCCAGAAGATAAAATTGTTCCAGAACAAGGCATTGAAAATATTTATGCTCGTTTTGCAACACAACCAGTTCCAGCTGGTGTTGAAGTTATTAAGCCAGATGAATTAGATAAGATTTTAGAAAAACCAATTGATTTATCTTCTTATAGAAAAATCGTTTTTATTGGTGATATTCATGGTTGCTATGATACTTTAATGCAATATTTCAAAGATGGCTTAGAAGATGATGTTGAATATATTTTCTTAGGTGATTATATTGACCGTGGAAACCAAAATGCTGAAGTTATGAATTGGTTATATTCTATTAAAGATCGCCCAAATGTTTGTTTATTAGAAGGTAATCATGAAAGACACTTACAAGCTTATGGTATGGGCTATGAAGCCAAATCCAAAGAGTTTGAAGAAAAAACAAAAGGTCAATTAATTTTAGGTGGCTTTGATGAGAAAAAAGCTAGAATTTTCTATCGAAAGCTTCGTCAAATGTCCCATTTTACTTATAATGGTATTGAAGTTTTAGCAACTCATGGCGGTATTCCATGTATGCGTGCAAATCTTACTTATATTCCTACATGCGCTTTCATTAATGGCGTTGGTGAATATAATGACTATCAAGATGTCGCTGATACTTGGATGAAAGAAACTGCTGAAAATCAATATCAAGTTCATGGCCATCGTAATACTGCACAAGACCCAGTTCAATTAGCTGACAGAGTTTTTAACTTAGAAGGTGAAGTTGAATTTGGTGGTAAATTAAGAATTGTTGAATTAACTTCTGATACTTTTAATGGCTGGGCTTTTGGTCATCCAGAAGCTGGTTTAGTTACTGGAACAAGATGGAATGTTATTGAGTTATCTAACTGTCAACCAATTACAGAAGATTTTAATGTTGAAAAGGCTCCTGTTGAAACCGTTGAACAAGCAGTTGAATATTTAAGAAACAATCAATTTGTCAAAGAAAAGAAATTAGGTAATGGTATTTCATCTTTCAACTTTACTCGTGAAGCTTTCTATTCTGCTAACTGGACAAGACAAACAGTTTTAGCACGCGGTTTATTTATCGATACAGACAATAATAAGATTATGGCGCGTTCATATGAAAAATTCTTCCGTATCAATGAAGTTCGTGAGACTGAAATGGTTGCTTTAAAGAATAGATTGAAGTTTCCAGTCAAAGCCTATGTTAAAGAAAATGGTTTTTTAGGTATTGTCTCTTATAACTATAAGACTGATGATTTATTTGTTGCAACTAAGTCTTCTGATAAGGGTGACTGTGCAGATTATTTTAACAAAATGCTTGAACCATATAGAGAAAAGCTATTACATCTATTAAGAGCTATTTATAACTCCGAAGATCCAGATACTTATTCATTCGTCTTTGAGTGCGTCGACCAAGAAAACGACCCACACATCATTAAATATGATAAGAGTGATATTTATTTGTTAGATGTAGTTTACAATAGATTAGACTTTGAGACTCTTCCATATTGGAGATTGAAAGAATTAGCTGAAACTCTTGGCTGTAAAGTCAAGACAGAGGCTTATACAATCAAAGATTTTGATGAGTTCAGAGATTTAGTAAATAGAGCTGAAGATGAAGATTATAAGTATAATGGAAATTATATTGAAGGTTATGTCTTCGTTGACCAAAATGGCTTTATGACTAAATTAAAGACAGGTTATTACAATTTCTGGAAACATATGAGAAGTGTTGCTGATTCAACTTTAAGAAGTGGTTCATATAGAAGAATGGGCTCATTACTTACAGTCCAAGGTAATCAATTTGCAGCCTTCTGTAAAGAGTGTTTTAACAAAGATAGAATTAAAGAAACAAAGTCTTACCCTTACAAAACTGACATTATTTCGTTAAGAGAAAAGTTCCTATTTAACAAATAATAAAAAAGTTTAAAAATATTTAAGGGCTGAGAATAAAACTTGGCCCTTTTATTGTATAATATTATATATTTGGAGGTAATTTTTTATGTTAGAGTTGCAAGAAATCATTAATCAGTTGGCAAAGAAAAATGAGGTCACAATTCAGGGAGGCTTATATAAAATAGCTAATGCTGTATATATTACAGATGGTGAAGTTTTAAAGACTAGACTCTTATTAAAGAGTGCTGATAGTGAAAATCAAATTGTCATCGATATTGGCATTTCTGCAAAAATTTACAAGTGCTAAATTAACGTAGATAGGAAAGGTTAATTTAATGGAACTAGATTTAGAAAATGAAATGCAAACTCTTTTAGCTGAAGAGAGTTATGTTACTGGATTAATTGATCAGCTCTCTGAACTTAAATACAGAAAAGGTTATGGTCCACTCTTAAAAGATATTACTAAACTACTAGATAAATTAAACGATAAAAGAGAAACAATACAAGAAAATATACAAGATCTTACAGATAATATAATTATGGCTGCTGAAGTGTATGCTGGAGAATACATTAGTGGAAATGATTCAGCAGAAAGTTATATTTGAGATTATTAAAAATATATTCGCTAAATTATATAAAGATATCGCAGGATAAAGATTTCCTGTAGAAACTACGCTTATTTCTTACATCCGCCGAAGCGCACGGCTAATTGCGTTGCCATTCTATTTAGAGCTAGTTCAGATATTGCAGCAAACAGACTATAGATAATATTTAGCCAGAGCGGTACGACTTGTGGTCAAATCCCAGGAGGAGAACAAGGAGACTGGGTGTCTGATGACTAGCTACGAGCAAAATGGTAGAAGCTGTACTTATTTCCAAGTCTCTAGTGATGTGCAACCAAAAGTTGTATAGCACTATAATAACAGTTATGTTAATGGAAATAGGCCGCAACAGTCAGTTCAAATATTACTTATAGTCTGTTTTTATTTTTAAAAAATTATTGTATAATAATATAGAGCTTGTGCTTATTTCTAAATTACGAATCTTGAAAATCCGCGACATTAGCCAAGCCAAAATAAAAAAATTTATAAAACTATTTACAAAAATAAAAAAATAGTTGTATAATATATATGTAAGCAGTGTCAATAAGACTTACAGTTAGAGCCTATACTTATTTCTTTAGAAAATATGGTATTCAAGTTAGTTAGGCCAAATCGTTAATATATTCAAGCAGTTTTTGGAATATTAGGCGAATTGGCAGTCTAATATCTCAAAGGCTGCTTTTTATGTAAAGGAGGTCACAACCGTGACAAGAAATCAATTCAATGCACTTAGTGCAACCACAATCCCATCCAACATCCACGTCAATGCACAAACTATTTTGATTGCAAGACACTATCTTTTAGCTGTTCCACAAGAAGTGGATCCAGAATTAAAGGTTAGAACTGCTTATTTAAACGCATATCTTTTCTCTAATTTTGGTATCGTAGTTGATAGACCAGAACTTTTAACCGAAACTCATGTTGAGGAAATTTCTGATTTATTCAAACTCAATGTCCCAGCTTCTTTCTATAAGAACCCACAAGATACTAAGTATTACACTTCTGGTGAGCTTTTTGTTAACCAAGTTTTAGCTTACTTCTTGGCTTATGGTGAAGAAGATTCTTCTATTGATGTTTTTGATAAGAAATTACCAGAATATCCAGAAGGTAAAGAAATCAAGCTTCGTGAATTCAAAATTCTTTTTGCTGACGAAGCAGATGAAGTTTTAGCTAATATCACTAAATCTTATGCTGATTACAAACGTCCATGGTCTTTAGACGAAGAAAATGAATTTGTCTACTTATATGAACATGGCTATTACAGAGATTTTGATATTCTTTGTGCTGACAATGCCATTACCATGATTAAGAAAGATGCTAACTTTGCTCGTTTCTTATACAAGAAAGACTTAGTTAAGATTTCTGTCGCTGCTTGTGGCGAAAAGTCTAAGCTTGTTTTAGACAAAGATACCGCTGATTTAATTAGAAAGGCTATTCCTTTCGTTAAAGACTGCCCAATGTCTAAGAAACAAGCTAAATACTTTAATACTTTAATTAATAAGGTTGGCGCGCAAGGCAAAGTTAAACTTGCTACTAATGAACGTTCACCTTATGCTAGAGCTCAAGCTTTACTTGACAAAGGCGATGTTTTAGGCGCTGCTAAAGTTTATGCTGCTAACGGTTCTTTATTTGAAAGAAATATCAAAATGTTAATTTCTCGTGCGAACCCAGCAGAAGCTTTAGAAATCATCAAAATGATTCCAGCTAAGAACCCAATCGCTTTATATCAATTTGTTACCAATTTGATGGAAGATAATGGCGGAAACCGTACTTTCACTTTCACCAAAAACAGATTGGTCAAAAAGCACATTGAAACTGAATACGAAGCTAAGTGGAGAAAGTCTAGACTTAATGAAGGAACCCGCAAAATGGTTCATGATGCAGTCTTTACTCAAATTGAAGCTGGCTATCGTGCTCAACCTTCTTTAGGTAAGGTTTATGTTTCACCAGACTTCTTCAAGGTTGGTGTTCCTGTTAATACTTCTGCCTCTGGTAAAGGTATTGATGTCTTACCAGCTGGCTCAAGAATTCCAGTTCGTGGTGAATATATTAGAACATTTGTTCACTGGGAACATGCTTTCGATATTGACTCTTCATTAATTATTGTTGACAAAGACGATAAAATGAGTGTTATGAGCTTCTGGAACTTCTACCAAAAAGAATTCGGTAATGATATCTTATTCTCAGGTGACGTTACTAGCCCAACAGGAACTGAATATTTTGATATTAATTTACCTGCTCTTAAAAAGAAAGGTATTAAATATATCATTCAATCATTCCATGGCTTCTGCTCTAGCTTAAACAGTGGAGAAATCTACTGTGGCTACCAAGATAAGAAAAATATCAATACAAAGGCTTGGGATCCTAAGAACATTGAATTAAAGATTCATGTTAAAGGTGATACCCGTGCATTTATCTCATTTGGTATTGACTTAGAAACAAATGAAGTAGTTGTCTTAAATATGCTTATTGATTCAGAAAGCCGTATTGTTTCACCAGATATGCGTGCTCTTGTCGATAAGTATTTAGGTTCAAGCTGTTTAGAGCTTAACATGGGCCTTGTTGCTACATACAGAGCATCTGAAGTTGTTGCAACTCCGGAAGAAGCAGACGTGGTCTTTGACCCAGCCTATACTTCTGCTGTTGACCCAGAAACAGGCAAAGCAACTCAAAAGGTTGTTAGACCATATGAAGTCGAAAGACTCGTTGGCCTTGCTTCTGGTGCAGAGCTTAATTAGTATGAATTAAAACAAAAAAGCCTACTTTTTGTAGGCTTTTCTTTTTTATATTGTATAATAAATATATGATTATAAGCTAAATTAAAATGATAACTTCGGTTGTTATTTAGGGTACGATGTACTAATCTAGCTAACTAAGTTAATCAGTTTAGGAGTTACTATGGCTGATACAACTTATACTGGTTGGAAAAGATGAAATCCAACATCTGAGGAATGAATTGATTTATATACAAATAATACAGTTCCATTCCAACTTAAAGAAAATGAATATTTAATTGTTATGGCAACTGACGGCAGCACAACATTTTATTGCTATGAAAATGGCCAATTAAGAAAGTTTACTGGCGGTTCCATTAAAACAATTAAAGATACTACCCCGGTTTTATTAGAAGAGCCAAAACCAAAGCAAGAGAGTAAACAACGATCTTCTACTCCAAAATATTCTAAGGGTAAGAATGTTGTAATTACTCCTAGAAATGAAGAACAAGTTTGTGCTTTTGACTTAATGAAAGACCCAACAAAAACAGTTAAATTGTTAACTGGAACTTGGGGCACAGGTAAAACCTTAATCTTAGTGTCTGCTGCATTAGAAGCTTTAAAAGCTGGACGTTTTAAAAGAATTGTCTGAATTAGAAATAATGTTGATGTTAAAGATACCAAAGATTTAGGTGCTTTACCAGGTGAAGTAATTGATAAATTACTTCCATTCTTAGGACCTTTTATTGATCATGCTGGTGAAAACAGTGTTCGAACTATGCTAAATAAAGGAACTCTTGTTGTAGAACCTTTGCAATCTTTGAGGGGAAGAAATTTTGATAACACATTAATTATGTGTTCAGAAGCTGAAAACTTAACTAAAGAGCATATACAACTTATTATTGCTCGTGCTGCTGAGGGCAGCGAAGTTTGGTTTGATGCTGATAACAGACAACGTGATAAAGCTTCTTTTGAGAAATCAAAAGGAATTGAAACACTTATTGAAAGATTTGCAGGACAAAAATTATTTGGGTATGTTCATTTAATTAAGTCTGAGCGTTCAAAGACTGCTGCAATGGCAGATTTATTAAATTAGGAGGACTTCTAATGTCACTTGTTATAGCTATAAAAGATAAAAATAGAGTTGTACTTGGTGCAGATAAGCAGGGAAGTGTGAGTGATTTTAAAGATCATTCATGCACAAAAATTTGGCCTGTTGAGGAGCTTCCAGGTGCCATTATGGGCGGCGTTGGTTCAGCGCGTGCCTCTCAAATTATTCAGTATGCTAATATTATTGACAAGAATCTTATTGGCAAAGAAATTTCAACTGATTTTATTATTTGTTCATTAGCTCCAACAATTGCAGCTGGCTTAAAAGCTAACGGATTTAATTTAGAGGTTAAGGAAAATGAACTTTGCGAACTCATGCCAAATTCATTTATTTTTGCTTATAAAGATAAGGCTTGGATGATCTGGAATGATTTAAGCGTTACTGAAATTGATGATTATTTAGCTATTGGCTCAGGTAGTGATGTTGCACGTGGAGCATTATTTGCTACAAAGAAGCATAACCCATTTGAGCGTATTGTTACAGCAATTGATGCTGCAGCTGAATCAACATTATTTGTTGATGATGATATTGATTTATTAGCAACAGACATATGCGAAGGTGATGATGAAAAAATTGCAAAAGCTTTAGGTTTTGAGATTAAAGAAGTTAAAGAAGAAATTAAAAAATCTGAGGCTAAAGCAAAAAAAACAAAAAAGAAGTAATTAATTAACTTCTTATAAAGCATCCTGAGCATATGTACTCAGGATTTTTTATTGTATAATATATAGAGGTATTATATATGCAAGAAGAAATTGAAGCTATTAGAGATGCTTATTATCCAAGTAATAAGACAGAGGAAGAAAACAAGAAACTTTGTGAAAAGTACCCATTTCTTGCCTGGTATGGAGATCCACTTTATATGGGATATAGTGAAGAGGGTGAACCGAATTATAAGTTTACTTGGGAAGATGAAGTGCCAGAAGGCTGGAGAAAAGCTTTTTGTCCTCAAATGTGGGACGAATTAAAAGAAATCCTTGCAAAAGCTGATTATATTGATAAATTTAGATTTGTTCAGATTAAAGAAAAATGGGGGCAGTTGAGACTTTATTATAATGGTGTTCCAGAAGAAATCTATGATGAAATAGAAGCTTGGGAAGCTAAATATGAAAAGCTATCAGAAAAAACTTGTATTCATTGTGGAAAACCTGCTGAGTATATGTCAATAGGCTGGATTTCTCCTTGGTGTGAAGACTGTGCTAAAGAAATTAATGATGCTGTTATTAAAATTGAAGATACTGATAATTTCTATAATGCACCAAGAGAAGAAAGAATAAAATTTATTATAAAATTCTAAAAACTATTTACAATTACGGATATTTATAGTATAATATATAAGTATCTTAATCGTCCTATGGAGAAGTAGACTAACTCGGTGCCCTCTCAAGGCATTATTCATGGGTGCAAATCCCATTAGGATGACCAAAATTAAAAAAAATATTTACAAATTAGAAAAAAAGTTGTATAATATTTATGAGCGTTGAAAAAAGATACGCTAAATTAATATGTCAGCAGTGAGCTGGCAAGAAAGACGGAGAAAGTATGAAAAAGACAATGACAATCGTATTATGGAATTGTTCCAATGGATTAGGTCGCCTTAATTCATATTTTAGCCATGAACAAGATATTAATTTTGGCAAGGGCTCTCCGGTATATTTGACCAGGTAACGTTTAATTACTTTGATTAAATAAGAACAGGCGAGCCCAAAAGGTTCGCCTTTTTAATTGCCCAGATGATGGAATAGGTAGACATAGGGGTCTTAAAAACCCCTGGCGCAAGCCGTGCCGGTTCGAGTCCGGCTCTGGGCACCAATTATGGGAGCGTATTCTTCTAAGGACGGAGGGCGGTCTGTAAAACCGTTGCCATTTGGCTGGCTGGGTTCGATACCCAGAGCTCCCACCAGAAAACATGTTGAAGCGAATCCGACGGTTTTGGATGACGGTCTGTGAAACCGTATCATAGGGTCCGACTCCCTAGCTTCAACCCAAATACGGTCCGGTAGCTCAGTTGGTAGAGCACGTGCCTGAAGAGCATGGTGTCGGCAGTTCGATCCTGCCCTGGACCACCATTTAAAAGAAAGGAACAGTATGAAAGTTGTATTCTTAGACATTGATGGAGTCCTAAATGATGCAATCACAACAATGGACTTACTGGACGATAAGCCAAAGAAAGAGCATTTAGAGTGTCTAAAAGCAATTATTGATGCTACAGATGCTAAAATTGTCTTATCTTCAACTTGGCGATTATTCCCAAGCGCAAGAAATGATGTAAAAAATGCTCTAAGAAATGTCGGTCTTGAATTTATAGACAAAACAAAAGAACTTAGAGATAGAGCATCTGAAATTAAAGAATGGCTAAGTAGACACCCAGAAGTTGAAAAATTTGTAATCTTAGATGATGAAGAAATTTCTGGAAAGTTCCCTGATAACTTAGTTCAAACGACTTTCTACAGAGGCTTATTGCCAGAACATGTTGAAAAGGCAATAAAAATCTTAAATTCTTAAAAATTATATTTACAATTAGAAATGGTTGTAGTATAATATAAATGTTGAATATGATAGCTGAAAAGACCATCACTCAGTAAGCTTGAATAGAGTAGGTATGACGACTCCTGACACCGCTTAGTCGTCACGTCTATGGGCAAAATCTCATAGCAGCAGGCTAATGCTGTAAAACTTAGTCTAGGGTACAGCTAATACGAACGTGGTAAAGGCCGAGGCCGAAGAAGGGCATAACAGGAGCGGACACCCTCTAAAGAGTGGGGCCACCAGATATTGGAGCGTAGCTTAGTTGGTAAAGCACTCGGCCGATAACCGAGAGACCGCCGGTTCAAGTCCGGCCGCTCCAACCAACATAGGGGAGTAGCCAAGCGGTAAGGCATCGCCCTTTGAAGGCGACAGTACGAAGGTTCGATCCCTTCCTCCCCTGCCAATATGCTGTAATAATGTAACAGGTAGCAGGTCCTAGCGCCATAGACGTATGGCAAATGCAGAGGGGAATTGGTTCAAGTCCAATTTACAGCAACTATCTTGAGATGTCGACAAGCGGTAAGTCATCTGGCTCTGAACCAGATATTCCTTGGTTCGAATCCAAGCATCTCAGCCAGTAGAGCCTATACTTATTTCTGTCTAGAGACAATTGCCTGCAACGCGATCATTATAGTTAGGCCAATAAATAGGAGTTTGGTATAGTGGCCGTGCCTTGGTCTCCAAAACCAATGAGGTGAGTTCGATTCTTACAACTCCTGCCAAATATAGAAGGTTGGGAGAGCTGGTCTATTCCGCTTGTCTAGAAAACAAGAATGTCGCAAGGCATCATCCGTTCGAATCGGATACCTTCTGCCAGAATGGAGAGTTGGCCGAGTGGTCGAAGGCGTCTGTCTTGAAAACAGAAGTGGGGCAACCCACCTGGGGTTCGAATCCCTAACTCTCCGCCATAAAAACTGTTTACAACTCAGTATAAATGTTGTATAATATAAAATGCGGGTATAGACAAGTGGTTAAGTCATGCGCCTTTCACGCGTATATCGCCGGTTCGAATCCGACTACCCGTACCAAATTAATTTAATATTAGTACCTACTTGCTTAATGCTAGCAACAAGCAGACAAAAAAGAATGCCAGGTGAAACCGCTTTTACAGGTTTAGGTTGGGAGTAGCCACTTATTATGGGTCATTAGCTCAATGGTAGAGCGGCCGGCTGTTAACCGGTTGACGACTGTTCGATTTCAGTCATGGCCCGCCATACATGCGGTTGTTCGAAATTGGTATACGGTAATAGTTAAGCTATTACAAGGCACTGGCAAGCATGCTGAAGTCATGTGTTTAGAGGTTCAAGTCCTCTCATCCGCAACAAATATGCCCTTGGTCGTCTAATATGGTTAAGACGCGGCGTTATAAAGATAGAAGTGTACAGCTATCAAGTTGAGATGTGGTTACAATCCACTAAGGGGCAGCTAAAATGGATCGCTCGTATATCAGCTAGTATACTTGGCTGTCTACCATGGGAGGAGGGTTCGATTCCCTCGCGGTCCGCCAAAAGAGCCTATACTTATTTCTTAATGGTTTTTGAAGGTTCGATTCCTTCATTACCCGCTTTGGGTGATGATATTAGTTAGGCCAAAGTTTATTTAGAAAGGAGAAAGCTTATGTAATTGTTAAAGGAGGACATAACGATGAGTTATAGTCGAAAACAATTTGATAAGCAAAAGCTAAAAAAGCTTGCAAAAAATAGCTGTAATGGCTGGAAAGGTGGCGCATATTATAGTCGCTATTTAGGCCATTATGTTCGTTGGTGGAAAAGTAAAGGTAGGAATAGTAGATATGCTTACTATAAAAAATTCTATCGCAAACGAATGAGAAGATTTGCAAACAAAAATGGTTGGTATTCTAAAAAAGAGTTCGATTTAATTTGGACTTGTTGGTAAAATTATTGTATAATATAATAGAGCTTACTTAACTGTTGGCTTAGAAGCAGCCATCATATAATGAGTGACCAACAGAACGTAAGGTGGTGCATCACTGAAATGAAGCGTCCCTAAATTACTGGATGAGAAATGGGACGTAAAACTGTCGGGAGTCAATAAAAATCTATAATTTGGTAAGGGTGGTCAGAGTACCATTCTTAACTAAGAGCGTGCTGTAGGCACAGTAAATGCAGTATAATCAATGTTATAGAGTGCCCTAAGAGTCTTTGGCGTAGTAGCACATAAGTAAGTTCTTTATAACATTGCGGGGTGCTAGCAGCGGTAGCTAACTGGGCTCATAACCCAGAGGTCGTAGGTTCGATTCCTACCCCCGCGACCAATATTGCATGATAGTCGAGTGGAAGAGACGACCGCATACATAAGCGGTGGACACAGCTGAAAGTAAATTCTAGATAGGAGTAAGCTAGAGCGGAGGTTCGATTCCTTCTCATGCGACCAGAGGCAGGTTTTCATCGATTTTAGAGCCTCGCACATAAGAAAATCGATAGATAGACGGACTATGTACAAGATATGTCTAATCTAAAAAAGGAAAGGTTGTACACCAGAAATTTGGTCGGCTAGTTGGCGTAAACCTAGCAATAGGAGCGTTTGCAACAGACCCTCAATAACTGCAGTGAGAGGGCAAGCACGAGCTTACAAGAAGAGACTGCGACGGATGAAATATTCCTAGAGCTCTTGAGCTGAGAGCACAAGGTTCACTGGGCAAAGAACAAAACACGGACCGTTGGTGTAGTGGCCTTGCATGCTTCTCTGTCACGGAAGAGATCACGAGTTCGAATCTCGTACGGTCCGCCATAGTTAGAGCCAATACTTATTTCTTAGCGAGGTAGCTCAGAGGTTAGAGCAGCAGATATTAATCTGAAGGTCGTAGGTTCAAGTCCTTCCCTTGCCAGGCCTAGTTTGGCCGATCTGGCTGGGTGGCCAAGCTGGTTAAGGCACAAAGCTCATACCTTTGGGATCGTCAGTTCAAATCTGACCCCAGCTACCATTTAGAGCTTATACTTATTTCTTGAATGCTGTGGTTCGAATCCACCTTGCCTGTGGGGAGCGGAAAGTAGTTAAGCCAAATACGCACTCTTAACTCAACTGGGAGAGTGCTACCCTTACAAGGTAGAAGTTGTAGGTCCGAGTCCTACAGAGTGCACCATGGCATGTATGCAATTAGAAAACGCAACCTGCCGGTAAAGTAGGCGCTCCGAGTAGTCTCGAAGTAGGAGCTTTGTGGAATATTGCTAAATCGAGACTTTAGTAACAATATTCTAGGTGTAATTCCCACCATGCCAACCAATTTGCAGACGTAGGACAATGGTTAGTCCATCGCCTTGCCAAGGCGAATATACGGGTTCGATTCCCGCCGTCTGCTCCACCAGGACAGATAAAGATTAGTTTCTTTATTAGGTTCTAAGGCTGGACAAATCGATAAAACCAGCCAGTTATGCGGGTGTCGTCCAACGGTCAGGGCCTCTGCCTTCCAAGCAGAAGATACCGGTTCGATTCCGGCCACCCGCTCCATTAGCAGTATTTAAAAGGAGAAAAAACAATGAAAACAATGAAACTCAGTCGTCTAAGTTGTCGAAGCTGTAAAGCTTGTTTTCGTTGTCTCAGTATAAATACCGCGTTAGCTCAGCTGGATTAGAGCATTTGGCTACGAACCAAAAGGTCGAGGGTCCGAATCCTTCACGCGGTGCCAAGCTTTGGTAGCCAAGTGGTTAAGGCTTCGGTCTGCAACACCGACATCGTGGGTTCGAATCCCACCCAAAGCTCCAAAATCTAGCTTTTTATGTTGTATAATATAATAGTTCCTCCCGTAGCTTAGTCAGGTTAAAGCGAACGCCTTATAAGCGTTAGATCGGTGGTTCAAATCCACCCAGGAGGACCATCAAGCTAGTTATTTGCCTGTCAGAAGCCCTGTTAGAGGAAGCTGGGCTTATAATTAGCTTATTTTAATAAAGAGGTGCTTATGGAAATTAGATTTGTTGATGAAAGCAAAGAAGCCACTGGTAAAGTAAAAGAGGCACAAGAAGCATTAGATGAGCTCATTGATAAAAAGTCTGGTGAAGCTAAGGAAAATCCAGATTATTTAGCATTAATGGCAAAATATAAAAAAAGCTTAACTAATATTAATAAAGATGCTTGCGGCAGTCCTTGGGAATGGAGTTGGGGCTTAGACTATTTTGTTGAATTTCTTCGTTTTATGCAAGAATATTATAAATTAGGCATTAATGTTTGGGCAATGGAGAGACGAGATGAAGATCCTAAAAAATATAAAAATTATCCAACTAGATATGAGAGTATTTCTAAAGCTCTTAGCTACTATGATAAGTGGCAAAATTTAGAAGAAGAATATATTACAGTAATTGATCACCCAGAGACACGAAAAACACATGAAAATGATGATGGAACAATTACTGTTGATGATCTTGGCTTTCATTGTGAATATAAATTTGGTTCTGCTAAGAAAACATATAGAAAACTTCATAAGGATCAAAAGAAATATAAAAAGTTATTTTTTAAAACTGTAATGAACTATTTAGAAGAATGGTGGGATTAATTAAGTCTCATTGAAAATCTCACTGAAGAAAACTTGCTGGAGGCATGGAGTAATGGTATCTCATCACCCTGCTAAGGTGACCATCGGGCAACTGATGTCCGCGTTCGAGTCGCGGTGCCTCCGCCATATTGAAAGGAAATTTTATGAAAGCATATTTTATAGCAACTGCAAATGATTGTAAAAAAGATGAGCTTGGTTGGTTAGACTGGGGTAAATCTTTACGTGTTGTTGGTTTCTTTGAAGACATGGAAACTGCAAAAAAAGCAGTAGAAGAAAATTGGGGAGATATATATGAAGATGGTTATTATAAATATGCTATTATAGAAGAAAGAGAAGATGGTCTATATTCTCATTGTGAAAGCCCATTATTCTATAAGTGGGAAGGCACAATAAAAGATGGTGGCTATAAACAAATAGAAAGGCCAGAAGCTACAAAAGGCTTTTGTAATTTCACAATCTAGTTGCCCAGATGGTGGAATGGTAGACACCCGTGGCTTAGAACCACGTGCCGAAAGGCGTGCAGGTTCAAATCCTGTTCTGGGCACCATTATTCTGCGCGAGTGATGAAATGGTAGACATGTGAGTCTAAGAAGCTCATGCCAGCAATGGTGTGTGGGTTCAAGTCCCACCTTGCGCACCATATTTATTTAAATTAAATTGTATAATATATAGAGGATTATTATATGTATACTTTACAAGAATTAATTGAAAAAGGCTATATTGATAGCATTAAAACTGATGGGACTCATCTTGGTGATGGTTATACCATTGTTGTAAAATTAAGTAGATATTCTATTGGCAGAATTACTATTGATGTTGGTATTGATGAATATTTAGATGATGCAGTTAGACTTATTAATGGTATTATCAATATTCAAGAAGAATTAAATAAGGAAGCTACATCAAAAGAAAGTCCAATAGTTAGAAAAGCACCTGCAGAAGAATTAAAAGAAGTACTTACTGGAACAGAAATTAAAGAAACAAAAATTAGCCCAGAGGATTATGCTGAATAATGAAACATATAATTAAAGATGGTATTTATTATTTATATTCAGATACTGATGCTGAACTAATGTCAATTACACTTACCAGTGAACCAGAAAATCAAGTTATTATAAAAACAGAGAATGAAGTTTATGCTGGTCCCGTAAAATTTATTAAATTTTCTGAAGATATAACGACAAAATAAGCCGTATATTATATACAGGGGTGTAAGTTATGTAGTAGACCCGCGGTCTTCAACCTCGAAAGTTGCTATGAATGACTACGAAACTGGTGCCTTATATTGGAAACATTATAAGTGCAGGTGATGATATCGGTGAACCCTGTCAAATGGGAATACCGAGGGAACGAAAGGCCCGTAGAGAGTAGATAATCACCCAGCTAAACAGAAATGTATGCTGAAGATGTACTCCAGACCACAAACAGAAATGGTGGTGAAAACCATAGTGGTAAGCAAAACCGGGAAACTAGGTGCAAGCCCTAGCACCCCTGCCAATATTATTATTTTATGGAAGAATCTTATAGTTTATTATTAGAAATGACTATTGTTGGAATAATGTGTGGACTTGTAGTAGCATTCTGCATATTCTTCTGTATAAAATATCATAAAGATAAAAGTTATGAAAAAGCCAGAGCAATTATCTTAGGTGGAACTATTGGATTATCTCTACTAACTACAATATTTGAGATAGTTTGGTTCTGTATGTATCTTGGCTTACCAGTTTAGGAGAGAATTATGTTAGCTATTGAACTATTTGCAATATATGGAATTGGATTAGGAATTTTAAACCTACTTACTCTTGGATTAATACTATTCCATAAAATTAAAAAAGATTAATATTAGCATATAATTATTTGCTAAATTAAAATGAGTTTTGAGCCGCCTCGCTCAGAAAACGCCCCCTCTGATCAAGGAAATAGATCAGGTTAAAGGTGGCGGCCTTTTTTATAAAGCCACTATGAATTTTATTGAAGGAGACTTAGAAAAATGAAATTAAGAAACAAAATTGCTGCTATTACAGCAGCCGCCATGTTAGCATTCACAGGTGTTGGTTTTGCTGCATGGACATTTACACAAGAAAGAGCAGCTGAAGTTGCAGTTACTGATAGAGTTTCAGTAGGCATTGAATTAAATGATAACTTTAAACTTTACAATGCTGATGACGATGCTGAGATTTCTAACCTTTATATTATTTGTGATGCACCAGCTTCAGAAAGCGGTATTCTCGCTGGCGAAGGAGTTTACTGGGCAAGTGATGCTGCAGGTGCAACAAAAGTAGATGATGTTTATCTTAAAGGTACTCTTAAAAAAGTTGAAGAAGACAATATTTTAGATAAAGCTTCTGTTACAGTTACATTTGGTGCAACACATTCAATGACATCTACATATATTACAATTGGTGCTTTTACAGCCCCAGCCAATGTTGATGTTACAGTTGCCAATAATGCAGATGTTCAAAGTGCTGACTTTAATTTACCAACATTAGCATATGTTGCAGCTAAAATTCCACATTCTGTTGATGAATTAACTGCTATGAATACAGCTCTTGCAACTGAATTATCTGGTGCAAAAGTTAGTTTTACTGCTCAAATTATTGCTTAGTTAGGAGATTAATATGACATCAATTACGATTATAACAATAGTCGTAGTTGCACTCTTAACTGTTATAATCTTTGGTTTAGCTTGGTTAGGCTGGAGCTCTTGTATAAAGAGCTATAAAATGGAAGTCAGTCAAGGTAAATATGATGATGCTATTTTAAAAGAATATCATTCAAAGAAAAGTAAGTCAGGGCTAGTGGGAATTATATGTTCTTACCTAGCCCTCACTATTCTTGCTGGACTATTCATTACAGGAGTAGTCTACAAGGCACGAGGCGAAAACTTAGCAATCGGCAATCAAACAGCTCTTGTTATAAAAACAGGCTCGATGTCCGATTATTATGATAAAGACTTAGCTGATAAACATCCAGAATATAAAATATCACAGTTTGATATTGGAGATATTTGTATTTTTGAAACAAATTTTAATGACTTAGTTGAGGGTGAAGTCTACGGCTATAAATATAAAGATATTATAATTACTCATAGATTGTGGAAATATAATCGAGAAACAGGTTGCTGTGAATTTAGAGGCGATAATAATTTTTATCCAGAAAATATTTCTGATGTAGCATATTATGGCACAGTCTATAGAGAAGATATTGTATATCATTATACAGGCAAAAAAATCCCATGTATTGGTGCATTTATTTTATATGCACAATCTATTTTTGGAATTTGGTCATTAGCCGGAATTATTGGTGTCGCAGTTAGTTCTGAAATTGTTTATTATCAAATAAATAAAATAAATAAGGCGAGAGATAACATAATCTATAAGCCAGAAGAAAAACCTATAGAAGAAGTAGAACAAGAGGAAAAACCAAAGAAAAAGCTTAAAGCAAAATTTAAGCGTAGAGATGGAACTCTTGTAGAAATATATGCTAAGGAACCAACAGCTGAGGCTCCTTCAAAGACTCACGAAGAAAAGGAGGGCGCTGAAGATGAGAAGTAAGTTATTGATTCCTATAATTACTCTTTTTGTTGGCGCTCTTCTTTTTGGGACTACTTATTCTGCTTGGGTATTCAATAATTCTAATAACGCAAATAATACTGTTCAGGTTGAAGTTCCAACTTGGACATTTGGTGATCAAGGCTTTGCTAAAATTGAGAATATTTCTGGTTTAAGCTATTTAACTGCTGAAAAAGAAGAAACTATTACTCAAGGCAGTTCTGAGGCAGTTAGATTCACAAATACTGGTGGAACTCATGCAAGAGACCATATCTTCTATGTTGATTTAGATCAAGATTATAACTTATATGATATAGCTACTTGCAAAATTGAATTTGATTATTATCATACTTATAAAAGGGAACAAAATACAAAAGGTTTTCCAAAACTTCAATTATTCCGTGATGACATAGGCAGAGGAGCTGCCCAAGGTGGCGATGACACAATAACTGAAATTGCACCTTATGTTGTTACTAATATTGATGAAGACTGGTGGCATTTAGAATATTATATTACTTCTATGTGTCCAACAGTTGCCGACCATCAAGATAAGCCACAATCAAATTATCAGATAAATAGAATTAAATTTACAGATAGAGGCATTTATGACTATGCTGATGTAACTGGCTGGTTCGTTATGGACAACTTAATGCTTACAAATGAACCAGGTGCTAGATTAGGTCTATTCAATAGAACTGCTGGTGATACAGTTGGAAAATTCTTCTGGTTTAAAGTCGCTTGGTCAGGTGATTTACATTCTTGCATTCTTACAACAAGTGATACAAGTTTGGCTGTTTGGGATGATGAATCTACAAAGAGTCCATTCTATGTTAAGCTTCTTGCGAGAGGACAAGTCACTATTACAGCAACTCTTGAAATTGGAAGTAATCACGAAATATTTACAATTTCTAATACAATTACAATAAGTTAATCGTATAATATAATGTAACTGCCACACATTGCCGCCGTGGTCGGAAAAGAGAATTGATCATCTCTAAGTACTGGATAAGGGCGGGTCTAGCCAAACGGTGCACAAAATTCTGGAAATACAAAAGGCGATCCATAAAGCAACAGTTACAATAAAAGAGCTTAAATAAGCTCTTTTTTAATTGTATAATATAAATGAGGTTTATTTTATATGAAAAAGAAAGACATTATTGATTTAATTACAGCTCATTATGAAGATGACCCAAGATTGTTTTTCCATAAAACTATTGAGGTTTTAAAGGAATTTCAAGAAAATGGTGATGATGCCTTAATTCAACATTTAGACTTCATTCTTAAGAGTAAAGTTAAAATTGCCCCTAAGAGAGAGGTTAGAAAATTAGAAGATTTGCACGAAGAAATTTCTTTCGACGAAGCCAAGAAGCTTGGTTGGATATTTGTTCCACAGGAGAGTAATAATGAGTAAAAATTATTCACCAGAAATTATTAAAAGATTTCTTGAAGATGATAAGCCAAGTATTTTTGTTTTAAAAGATGATAGTGTTTATATCGGGATATTAAGGCCTGGATATGGTCGTGGGCATGTTCATTGTGTAGCACCTACTATCAATGATGGCGGCATGGGTTTTCCAAGAAGTTATATTAAACAAATTATTTTATTTAATGGTTTAATTTACCCCAAAGAAGAAAATGGTCCGCACAAAATATTAAATATTTTAGAGCTAAATGAATTAGTAAATAAAGCCGGCTATGAGTTTATTTAAAAATTTTTAAAATTTCTCAAAAAATATTCGCTAAAATAATACACAGCAAAAAAATTAAAAATTTGCTGTATAATATATAGTTAGTTACAGAGTAATCTGTTTCTATAAGAGCTTAAAAAGCACCTGCACTATTAGGAACTCCCGAAAAGCCGAAAGTGAGGCTGTCGAAAGGCTAAGCGACTATAAATAAAATTTACGTTAACATTAAGACCCGAAGAGTACTCACATCGACGGGCACTGCCGAAAGGCACTTAAAGGTGGGTTGGGGTTAAAGTTGTCTACCAATGTGAGAAAAACAACTGCTTCCTTGGCTAATTTAGTCCGGTAGGAAGTTAATATAGTTTAGGTGGCCCAGGAGGTATTTAATTTCCCTCTCCCCAGAAAACTTGAGGTCACCAGCCTATAATCAGGTATAGCTATGGCGCCTGGAATACTATCATTCTCGATAGTATAGTTTAAGAGGCTGCGTAATGCCGCCAACCCGTTGAGGTTATCTCTGGCGGGTTATGTAGAGCCGGAGTATTTACCGACTGGACCTGAGCAAATTGTCCACCTACTTAATTAAACTGCTCATTTTTCTTAAAAATCGATCGCACTTCAGGGCACTTCCGCCTGTCCTAAGCATGACGTTAAACTGCAAATAATTTTTAGGAGGCGCTTATGAAGTATTACGTATTAGATGGCGAAATTAATACTCGCCCTATTAAGGAAAAAATGTTCCGTTCAAGAGCTGCCGCTGAAAAAGCATTAGAAGTTATTCTCTATAGAGAGGACCTTCAAGTTCAAGACGACAGATTTCCTTCAAAGCACACCGAAGAATTCGTGTGTGACAGATGCTCTAGATTCTTCATTCGTAGAATTGTCTACGGTGAGTAGAGCCTAGGTCAAGACACAAACTAATTGGCCCAGTAATGGGAAAATGGAAAATCCGAAATCGTGGATTATACAGAGACTAGCGATCAAAGTTAGTTAGAAAGTCTTGATTTCTTAGTTAGTTACACGTTCGCGTGTTTCTATAAAACTTCCTGAAAATCTTTGGATAAAAACCAAAGCGAATGACTGCACAAGTTGTATTGAGTGCTTTCACGAGAAAAGGTACACTGGGATGCATGGGAAGTAAAATGTGATGCACCAGTAATTGTCGGTGGCGATATAAAACCGTTCAGCAGAGATACAACTCTTGACTGATAAAGGCCTTGTTGATGGGTGAGGTTAGTTACCTCTTCAGGTAGAAATGAATCAACTAATCTGCTCTCTTGCCGACTATTTTGGGTTAGACAGGCAAGTATAACAAAAGTTATAGTCTTAGCCCATGAGTTTATTAATTACATAGTAATATGTGATTATATATGAACGGCGCTTGCTTAGGCCTTAACAACTTAAGCTGGTGAGCATTCAAGACAACTACGTTAAGTGAGTATTCTGAGGCATAATGAAATCTCACATATTCAGCGCTGATTGCCGACAAGTCATATGACTGGACATGAGCTTGTCCTTGAAAAGGCACAACGGGGTTTGGTGAGATGTCCACAACCAGTTATTAAAATCACTTGGGCAAAAATAAGCATAAGCCCATTAACAACGAGGGCACGTTGTAAAATAACGAGTTTAGCCGAGTCTTATAGACGGTATGGAGTCTGATATAAACCCATGCAACCCACATTCTTTATAGGAGGTATGGAACGCTAGAATAAATACTTTGGGATCTAGCAATCTGGCCGACCTAATGGGTAGTTCAAGGTGTAACTCCTTGATTGGTCTCAAAAAGCCCACGTAGCAGTAACCAGGGCTAATACTAAGACGTCAAAACGTGAAAGAGCCTGCTACACTGACATAGGATTCATTCCGAGTTGTGACCGCTTGAAAGCTGGCGGGAATGCACTGTGATGCACGTCAAAAATTCTCACAGACCTGCACAAGGCTAAGTGCTAAAAAATGTCCAGGCTTTTAGAAGGAAAACTATAAACCTCCAGGTGGCTCCTGGGTAAACTGTAAGAAACAAGCTGCCTTTAAACAGTATAAAGATTAGGGGTGCAGAACTATCGCTGAAGTTAGCCTGTAGGCAAAGCGTCAATATGATGTGTCAAAGTTGGTTGGTAAGAGCCTAATTCCGTTAATCGCAAGGAATGACTGCAATAATATACTTTGGTTTGGAATGACACAGTAATGAACCTAAAAACCCAACATGACAGTGCATTATTTAATCGGATTTTGTCACCATGTAAATAATAATGCTTCGGGAAAGTGAACGAACTAGGAGCCCCCTCGCGCATTAAGTTGTATGCCAACGGCTGAGCATTAGAAATAATGTGAGGTGCATATTATTGCCGAGCATAGAGGAGATTGCCGATACCTCGACCAGGATATGGAAAGCAAAGTAGGGATGTGGATGTTCACCAAGAAACTCTTTTAGATAAAATCGTGATTGTGGGTTTGGAGTTTCAAAGGTAATTATGCCTAATTAAGTAGATTAAAGAGTTTGGTCTCTGGGACGGCCATAGTGCTTAATTGAAAATAATAAATAGTTCCACCACCCAGTACTGAATGTTGTTTGATTAATTGTGATTGCCGCTGGACATGACGAAGGAGAGACAGCAATTAATTAAGTAAGTGGACTATCTCAGCCTATTAAACGCTAGTTTAGTTTAAAGCTATTAATTAATAGGTAATTAACAGAACTTAGTATTCTGTATAAAGAGATTAAAGCCGGGGAACTCCAGGACAGGTTTTATGAGTATCTTGCTAAGAAGAGAAAATAATGTAAAAAGGCCTGAGTAAGTTTAATCACCTGCAATTTGGGGTTGAGCCCAGTTAGAAAACGTTAGTCAAAGTTAACGCTCTAACAATGCTTATTAATTTATTTGCCTGAGGCTATCTCACGCAGATTAATAAGAAGAGCCCAAGAAAATAGGGACCGAAAGGAAAAATATCCAACTTTGAACTCTTTTATATAAGAATAGTCTTAGCTAGTGAGTAGAGGGCTAAGATGAGGCAAAGCATGCGTGTGATAAGCCATTAAACTCTATTTTTTTATTTACTAGTAAAAATTTTAAAGGCCTATTTATATAGGTCTTTTTATTTTATTTATTGTATAATATTATAATATGGTTTTCAATTATAGAGTTATTTGGACAGATATAAATAAAAATAGGCAGGATTTTGTAGATATGGATTCACAAAATATTGCACTTTTTATAGCAAAACAAAAAGTGAGACAAGGTATGCAAAATGTTATTATTCAACTTACACTAGTTGGAGACTATGATAAGCAAGAGGAGATAGAAGTATAATATGAAATTTATTAAAAAACCAATTCCAATTGATGCAGTTAAATGCATTAAAGAAAATGAAGATGAAATTATTAGTCTTTTAGAGTCAGGAACTACAGAATGGGAAAAAGTATTAGATGATGATTATAATGTTATTGGATTTAATATTCATTCTTGGGAAGGTGTAGATCCAGTCTATTATGATTTTAGTAAAAATAAAAATAGTGGCGGAAAAGCTTACTGGGTTATTAAAGGGTTAAAAGGTGAGTGCTACCCTTGTGTAGCAGATGATGCTGAAGATGCTCCTCTTGGGTACGAGCTCTTTAAAGAATAATTAAAAAAATATTTACAAAAAATAAAAAATATCGTATAATATTAATGTGAATGAAAAAACATTCGCTAAATTAAATAAGTGAATTGCAAACTAATATATAACAAAGCAATTCACAAGAGCCTATACTTATTTCTACAAATAAAAATGAAGATCTAAGAACAAAGCTAGTTAGGCCAAAGTAAAAATTTTAAGAAAAAGGAGAAAAGAAGCATGTTAAATTTAGTTGCTAAGACAGTTAAACCTACAGCAACAGCCAGACCAGCAGTCTTGGTAAATTTTGATATGCTTACAAACTTCTAAAATCTTAAAAACCGAAATTAAAAGATTCCGCAGGCGTTTGTAAGCGTCTGCGGTTTTTATTTCTGGGGGCGCATGTTCTAAGGGCAAGCGAGACTGCTTTGCAAGCAGACTGTTGTGGGTTCGATTCCCTTCGTTTCCACCAATATGTAATAATATTTGCAGCGCAAGTTGTGTCCCAAATATTTGCTAAATTAATTGTATAATATAATGAGGCATTTATTATGAGAAAAACAATTGATGATATTAAAAAACAAATTTGGGAGAATTCATTGCATACCTGTGAATATTTAAGTGGTGAAGCAAAACCAGGTAAAAAAATTCATGTAAGATGCATAATTCATAATGAAGAGTTTGATGTAAGTTATGATACTATTCGTAAATCTACTAGAAAACATCATATTTGTCCTAAATGTAAAGCTGAAGATGATGCAAAAGATAAGGTAAAACTTATTTGCGATTATTGTGGTAAAGAGTATTATGTTGCAAAAAGTAAGTCTACTAAATCAGATTATCATTTCTGTTGTAGAGCTTGTAAAGATTCTGCACAAAAGATTAATTCTGGAGAAAAATTTAATGAATTAAGACCAGATCATTATGGAACTGGAACAACAACTTACAGAGATGCAGCATTTATAGCTTATCCACATAAATGTGCAATTTGTGGTTGGGCTGAGGATGAAGATGTGCTTGAAGTTCATCATATTGATGAAAATAGAGCAAATGCAAGTTTAGACAATTTAATTATATTATGTCCAACTTGTCATAGAAAATTATCTATTCATAAATATTATCTTACTGATGATAGAAAAAGCATTATTAAAAAATAATGTAAATTTATGGGCTATTAGTTCAGTCTAGGAGAACGCCCGCCCTGCAAGCGGGAGGTCATCGGAGCGGAGCCGATATGGTCCACCAAATTGCCCCTGTAGTACAATGGTAGTACAGTTGACTTGTAATCATCCGATGGCCGTTCGATTCGACCCTGGGGCACCAAAATGGGGCTGTAGCTCAATTGGGAGAGCGCCGCGTTAGCATCGCGGAGGTTGCGGGATCGTTCCCCGTTAGTTCCACCAATTCATGCCATGGAAGGAAAACCATATAAACCCTTACAGCTTCGTTAATATCAGACGTAGGTATTAAAGAGTTAAGCTGAATTATCCGGAGTTAGTTCAGCTTGGTAGAACACCTGATTTGGGATCAGGGGGTCGTGGGTTCGAATCCCGCATTCCGGACCATTATAGAACCTGTGCTTATTTCTAATAGGGCAAGCAGGTTGTCGCTGGTTCGAATCCAGCCTTCTCCACCATTAATTGGGGAAGTAGCTCAGTTGGTAGAGCACCCGCAAAATATTAGCCAGGTCATATTGCACCTTTAGCTCAGTTGGGAGAGCATATCCTTGACGTGGATAGGGTCGTAGGTTCGAGCCCTGCAAGGTGCACCATTATGCTCCTCTAGCCCAACTGGCAGAGGCGGTAAGCTCAAACCTTACTTATGTCTCGGTTCGAATCCGAGGGGGAGTACCAAAAATGCAAAATTTGCAAAAATGTTATACTAAAGGAGAAAAAGTTATGATGCAAATGAACAGAAAAAATATCAAGAGCAGAAAAACCAAAAGATTTGGTTCATTTAGTCATGGCTTAATTCATTAAGATTATAAAGGACGTTAGTTAACGTAATATAATGCCGAGTGGTTAAGCCGCCCGGCATTTTTTCTAGGATTACGTTAGCGCGACGGACAAGAATTACTTATGCGAATTCCTTCTTAGAAAAAAATCTCCTTGTCTTCTAATTGAATAAGATATAGACCTCCTAAGTCTATGATCAGAGTTTAAATCTCTGCAAGGAGTCCATATATACCGCCATAGTACAACGGATAGTACAGTAGCCTTCTAAGCTTCTGATCCGGGTTCGATTCCTGGTGGCGGTGCCATTAGAGCCTATGCTTATTTCTAGCTCAACGAGAGCGTCAAACATTTAATTTGAAGGTATAGCTAGGCCAAAATTATGCACCGTCGGTCGCAAGGTGTGACACTCGACTTTTAATCGAGGTATCAGGATGGGTTCGATTCCCTCACGGTGCACCAATATGCACCCTTAGCCAAGCGGTATGGCCTACGACTTTTAATCGTATTATCAGGTGTTCGACTCACCTAGGGTGTACCAGTATGCTCCGTTGGCGCAATTAGGTAGCGCAAGATACTCTTAATATCTGGGTTACAGGTTCGATTCCTGTACGGAGCACCAATAAAATATTTTGCATTTGACTTAAAATTATTTGCTAAATTAATTGAGGTTCAAAATTATGGCAAATTATATAAGTCACACTGCTTGAAATAAAGGCTTAACCAAAGAAACCGATAGTCGTTTAGCAAAAACAGCTTTATTACAAAGTAAAGTTAAAAAAGGTAAACCAAATCATCCACAAACTGCTGAAACAAGAGCAAAAATATCAGCTGCTAGAAAAAAATACATAGCAGAGCATCCAGATCAAGTTCCATTTAAAATGCACCATTCATCTAAAGAAAGTTTTCCAGAAAGATATTTTAGACTTTGACTTAAAAAAGAAAAATTATTAGAAGCACAAGAACTACAGATTGATAGATATACATTAGATTTTGCTTGGCCAGATAAAAAGATTTATTTAGAAATTGATGGAAATCAGCATAAGTTAGATTGAATGCAAGAGCATGATAAAATTAGAACTGATTATTTAAATACTTTAGGTTGAACATGTATTGGTAGAATAGATTGATCTTGATATAAAGCTTTGTGCACAAAAGAAAAGCATAAATATTTACAAAACATAAAAGCAGCAATTGAGCAAGCTAGTTTTATAGAAAAATTTATATCAAAAAAAGACTTAGCTTTACAAAAACGTCAAAAGCTTATTGAAGCTGGATTTGTTATGAAAGATGGCAGAACAGCTCCATGAATGTTATCTAATAATGAATGGCAAAGACGTTTACAGCTAATACTAGATAGTAATATAGACTTAACAAAATTTGGCTGGAAAGAACAAGTACAAAAAATAACGAATTTAACTCGTAGCCAATTAAACGATACAATAGAGCATTTTCCAGAACATTTTACAAAAATCTATATTAGAGGCAAATAAATTATTGTATAATATATTGTGGTTGAGATATGAGTTTTGGTAGTTTTGTGCCACGCATGCGGAAATAAAAACTACTATATATGCCGACTTAGCTCAGCTGTTAGAGCAATTCACTAGTAATGAATAGGTCGGGGGTTAGAATCCCTCAGTCGGCACCATCAGAGCCCATGCTTATTTCTTTCGGCTTGTAACCGGGTGGTCGTTGGTTCGAATCCAACTCGGCGCTGTATAGTGTCGATAGCTCAGCGGTAGAGCACCTTATTTAGCTGGGCCTTTTTATTTTTTTGCTAAATTATTATGAATATTATAAAATAATTTACTATAAAGGAGAGTAGTTTATGGCAAAAGATTTAGAAGAAGCTTTAACTAATATTGAAAAGAAATTAGGTGGCACTAAAAAACCTCATATGGATTTAGGCGAACACTTAGAATATATTGAATCACTTATCGGTGGTGGTAGTTCGTCTCTCCCAGATATTGAAGAAGGAGATGCTGGAAAAACTGTTAAAGTTAAAGAAGATGAAACAGGCTATGAATTAGGCACCATTAGTAGTGGGACTAAATTATATAAACATGTTTTTAGGGCTTTATATATGTCAGTGAGCGGCAATTATGGAACAGGCTATTTTATTTGTGACTATCCTGGGGATTTAAGCCAAGCACCAAACGGAACAGTTGTTTCAGTTGTATCAACCACATATTTTAATGTTAGCGGTAGTAAATATATATATGCAAGTGATAACCCAACTCTTACAATTACAAATGGTAAAGTTAGTATTGGTTTATTAGATATTAAAGAACTAACTTATAGCCAGCTATTTTTTATTAGTGATACAGTTATACCACTTTAATCTAATTTAATAATAAATAAAAGGGCAGATAAAAACTGCTTTTTTAGTATACTTAGAAATTTAATCTTTTGCTAAATTATATGATTATGAAGAATTTAGTTAAAACTGATTTTGATAAGACATATGATGAATTAAGCAACTTATCTTTTATTATAAATGAAAAAGAAGATAGCTCAATAGACATTTTAGATGATATTACCTTAGAACAGTTTGGTCAGCCATATGAAAAATCAAGTATTCAATCCCTTAAAATAAAAAATACTTGTGGAATTTATTTAATTTTTAGAAAAGCAGAAGATGGTAGACTTCATAAATATATTGGGCAAGCAACTTCTCTACGTGACCGTTTATTGAAGCATCTTTCTAGGGCTGCATATATTATGGAGCATCCTAAGACAGATGAAAACAAAAATTTAGGCATTTATAAAGATTCGCCAGCTTTACATAGTGCTTTAATTAGACACAATTTTAAGGGGTTTTTCTTTGTTATATTAAAAATTTGTAAGCAAGAACAACTAAATGCATTAGAACAATTTGCTATTGCACAGTATGGCACTTTTGAAAATAAGTGAGATTATAATTTAACCCCTGGTGGCCAAGAAGGTGTAATTACTCATACAACTGCTGTTGAGCAATGAATTATAGAATATAAAAAAAGCACCAAAGGGCATGCTGCAGAAGTTAGATGAATTAATTGTAAAAATGTTTATCCAAGTGAAGCTGCTGCTTCTATTGCTGTTTGTGGTGAAAATAAGCATCAGCAAATAGCAAATGCATTAGCAACACCTGATGGTGAATTTTGACAAAATAAATCTGGTAAGAATAAACAATGAGCTGGCTATGGTTGGAGACTACTAGACGAAGTTGCTAGCGAGTAGTATAAGTAAAGGAAATTTAATTTATGGATATACTAGCGTTATTGTCATTAATATTTTCAGGTATTTCAATAGTTGGAACAATTATTATAGGTATTTTTACAGTAAAGGCAAATATTAAAATAAGTAAAATTAATAATCTTGAAGCTGTCCATAAATTTGAGAAAAATATTACTAAATTTGAATTACAGTTTAAAGATGAACTATGACTTGCTGAAATATTAGATAATGGAGAATTTGATACTTATAATAAAAAATCTCAAAAACTTATTTTAAAATGATGACTTAATTATAAAAAAGAAAACCCAGTGATTTTATTAAATAAGCCAACAGTTAAGTATACAGACAAAGAAATCCTTAGATTAAGAGTTGGACCAGATGAGTTTAAAAATATAAAAACAAAAACTCTACCTGAAGATCTGCCTGACCCAAAAGATTTATTTTAAAAAAGAGACTTGAAAAAGTTTCTTTTTTTATGCTTTTTTAAATGTATAATATAATAAGAGGTTTATTATGGACAAAGCTATTATTGAATTTGGAAAACGAATGAACCAAGCAGAAGATAAAGTTTTGCTTGTTGAGTATGCAGAGGGTGCTAAGCAAGTTTTAGACCTTGGTGCTGGTACTGGTAAAATTAGTAGAGATATTGCTGAAAAGTGGGGAGCACATTGTGATGCAGTAGATCTACAGTTTAAAGAGGAGCTCCAAAACTCTGATAAAGTTACTTATTATAGCATGGACATTAATACTTTTTTAGCTACAACTGAAAAGAAGTATGATTGTGTCATTTTAAGTGCCATTTTACATGAATTATCTAATGAATATTTAGAGCAAATGTTTGTTCATTTACAAAAAGTATTAGCAACTAATGCTAGAATTCTTATTAGAGAGCCATTTTATGATTATACTTTAGGTCCAGTTAAAGATTTAAATAAATTTGTAGAATTAGTTCAAAATAAATTACCAGCAGGTAAGACTATTGAATTTGCTCAAACTAGTAAATTACATTCTGGTAAACCATTAGATATTACTGATATGATTGGAATTGATTGGGTTAATCTATGCTTTACTATTTCTTATGGTGAAGCTAGCTGGGAAAGAGAAAAACATGAGCTAAGATATGCTCGCGATTTAAATTGGTGTAAAGGAATTTTTAATTTTTCTCAAAGACCATTTACAGGGTTCCAAGTTTATCCAGTTTTAGATAAAACATATAGACAACATTTTATAAATGTTGGTATTCCTGGTGAAGCATTTGATTTAATTCAATACACAGGAATGATTGTTATTATTGACTATTCAAAGTAGGATAATAATGGTGAAAATCACTTAAAATTCACTGTATTATATATTAAGATAATTCGAAAGGAGCATTTAACATGGATGTAGGACAAATTATCGGAATAGTTGTTGGCGGAGTAGCATTACTTCTCTTAATCATCTTTTTTGCTTGTGCATATACAAAAGCAGGACCAGATGAAGCCATCATGATCTCTGGCGCAGGCAAGAGAAAAATTTTAAGAGGAAAAGCTGGCTGGAGATTGCCATTCTTACAAAGAAAAGATAAATTATCTCTAAAAGTGTTCCAAGTTGACATTAAGACTCGTGAATCAATTCCAACTAATGAATTTATTAATATTAATGTTGATGGTGTTGCGAACTTAAAAGTATCTAGTGATCCAGAATTACTTGAAAGAGCCTTTGAAGCTACACTTGGTATGGGCCAAGAGGACTTAATTGAACAAGTCAAGCAAGTTCTTGAGGGTAATATGCGTGAAATTATCGGTACTGTCGGTATTAGACAACTTGTTCAAGACCGTAAAGGTGTTGCTGAGGCTGTTAAGGAAAATGTTATTCCAGATATGAGTAAATTAGGCCTCGAATTAGTTAATTTTAATATTCAAAACTTCTCAGACAATAATCATGTCATTGAAAACTTAGGTATTGATAATATTTCTCAAATCAGCAAAGAAGCTGCTATTGCTAAAGCAAATGCTGAAAGAGATGTTACTATTGCTCGTGCTGAAGCAGCAAAACAAGCTAATGAAGCTGAAGTTTTATCAAAAACTGCTATTGTTCAAAAGAACACAGAATATAGTCTTAAAGAGTCTGAATTAAAGATTAAAACAGATACAGCTAAAGCTGATGCTGATGCTGCTTATAAAATTCAAGCTCAAAAGAGACAAGAAGAAATTAATACTGCTACAGTTAATGCTGAAATTTCTAAGAGAGAACGTGAAGTTGAACTTGGAAATAAAGAAGTTGAATTAGCAGAAAAGAAACTTGCTGCTACTGTTAATAAGAAAGCTGATGCAGATAAATATGCTGCAGAAAAAGAAGCTGAAGCAGAATTATACAGACGTCAAAAGAAAGCTGAAGCTGAACTTATTGAAGCTCAAAGACAAGCTGAAAAACTTAAAGTTGCCGCTGAAGCTGAAAAACTTGCTCGTAAAGAAAAAGCTGATGCTGTTGCTATCGAAGCTGAAGCTCAAAGAGTTTCTCGTGCTAAAGCTGCTGAAGCTATTAAGTTAGAAGCTGAAGCTAATAAACAAGCCGCTCTTGCTGAAGCTGAAGGTATTAAAGCAAAAGGTGAAGCTGAAGCTACTGCAACTAAAGAAAAAGCAGAAGCTATGAAGGCATTCAATGATGCTGCTACATTAAAACTTGTTTTAGACAGCGGTGTCTTACCAGAGACTGTCAGAGCTTACTCTGAACCAATTGCTGCTGCATTAGGTCAAATTGATGGAATCACTATGTATGGTTCTGGCAACGAAGCTAAACTTGTTGAGAACATTCAAAAGTCTGGTGATCAAATCTTTGAGGGCTTAAACAAAACATTAGGCATTGACCTTAAATCTGTTCTTCTTGGCTATCTTGGACCAAAAGTCTTAGGTGCTGTTGCTGAAACTCCAACTAAGAAAACAAAAGGCAAAACAGATTTAACTGAATAGCTTAAAATTTAAAAACCACATTAAAACCCAGCTATTTTGCTGGGTTTTTATTGTATAATATAATGAGGTATTTTAATATGATTAGAGATGCATTAGGCGATAGAATGAAAACTTATTATGAGGAAGTTACTAAGACTAGACTTACTCGTAGAACTCCAGTTGTTATTAGGCTAGATGGCTGTCATTTTCATACATTTACGAGAGGATTTAAAAAGCCATTCGATGAAGTTTTAGTTAAGTCTATGCAAGCAACCATGAAATATCTTTGTGAAAATATTCAAGGTTGTGTTTTAGGTTATACTCAGTCTGATGAAATTACTCTTGTTTTAGTTGATTATAAAGAATTGAATACAAGCGCTTGGTTTGATTATGAAGTTCAAAAGATGGTTTCAGTTTCAGCCGCTCTTGCAACTTATGCTTTTAATAAATATTTTAATGAGTACTATTTAGAAAGTATTGCAGAAAAAGGCGAAGTTGATAAATATGATTTAGCTCATGATACCGCAAGAAGAAAAGGTGCATATTTTGATAGTAGAGTATTCAATATTCCAAAAGAAGAAGTTACTAATTGTGTTCTTTGGAGACAACTTGATGCAGAGAGAAATTCAATTAATTCATTAGCTCAATCTTTATTTAGCCACAAATCACTTCAAGGTTTAAATCTTAAAGATACGAAAGCTAAAATTGAAACTGAAGCTGGAATTATTTGGGGAAATTTACCAACAACTCAAAAACGTGGATGTTGCTGTATTAAAAACTATTATTTCTTAGACAAAGAAGGCAATAGATATGAAACAGCTAATATCTGTACATCAGAAGAAGATGGTACACATTATGTTGATGCCGGATTTAATGAAGAAAAGAATGTCTATGAACTTTATCCTATTGAAGTTACTCTTCATAGTGAGTGGGTAGTAGATGAAGATATACCACAATTTAAAGATAGTGGTAGGAATTATATTGAAAACTTAGTTTTTGTTGGTGAATAATATGACTAAGCTAGAAAAACTTAATGCTTTAAATGAATTATTAAAAGCTGTTTATGAACAAGGCTGGCGTATTGGTGCTAGCTGGAATAATGATAAATTTAATGAATTGTTTGACATAAATGGTTATTTAAAAGATGACTTAAAAATTGAGAAGGATCTAAGAGCTAAAATAGATAAACTTCTTATTATGCTTGGCTTTGAAATTAATGACTTAATTGTATATACAAAAGAAGATTTGTCTATGCATGAAAATGATTGGGAATATATTGCACCAGTTTTAGAGTTCAAGGAGAAAGAATAATGGGAAAGAAATTAAAATTAATAGCTGGAGAATCAGTTAATTATATTGATTTAGATTTAACTTGGTGGATTGATGCTTATGATGAAGACAATGGAAAGTTTCCTTATAAAATAAGATTTAGGGGTGCTGACGGAGGCAATTCTCAGACAATAGGTTGGAAAAAGGAAAAGGATAGAGATAACTATCTTGAAAAATTAGAAAAGCTTCTTCATCTAGTTACTTTAGAGGATGGTGAGGAAGAGGAAGAAGTAGTTGTTCCTGAACCAAAACTTCCAAAGCAGCCTAATGAGGACGTGTTAGCATCAGACTATGACCCAATGGATGCAATTAAATAAGTTGTATAATATATAAAAATAACATTCAAAAGTCCCAAAAGGACGATTTGTAGCTTAAAAGGCGAAGGAGAATTAGAAAATGTCAATGTTTAGTGGTAAATGTGATTTATATGATCACATAATGGGAACTGCTGGTTGGTATGACCGAAATGGAAATCCAGTTAAAATGGGAGATTCAGGTGTTGGTGCATACTATTCAGACGAGTATAGAGATTTTTTAGAATTTAAGAAAAGAACAGGTGGAGTTTTACATCAACATAAGGTTTTAACAGTTACACCTTGGAATCATGATGATGCTGTAAAGCTTTGTCCAGAATTAGAAGTAATTGAACATAAGAGAATTGTTCCAGATAAACGTCAAAAATCTGGGCAAAGAGAAGATGTTTATTATACTTATAAATATTGGGGAAAAGAATATACCTTAAAAGAATTAAATAAGCATAAAGTTTATATTACTATTGACATTCATTTTGATACTTTACTTGATTTAATTCCTTATTACCCATATATTGTTACAATGTCTTGTAGTAATAACGGCAAACAAACTGTATTTATTTCAAGTCAAAGTTTTGTTGATGAAGAAGTAGATGACCATTTAAAGCATGGTTATTATTCAGAGTTTTGGCAATATTATAAAAAACAATTACAAGAGCATTATCAAGAAATTGTTTTAAGATATTATAACCCAGCTGGAAGAGAAATAAAAGAAAACATTACTTTTATGAAAGAAACAGCTGAAGATGGAACTGAAAAGTATATTGGTAGAACTTTATACCCAATAGATGAAAACTTTGAGCCAAAGTGGACAACTAATAAATCAAGATGGACTTCACCAAAAAGAATTGATGAGCATCGAATTGAAATGAGTAAACAAGATTTTGAAGGTTACTTAGGCGCCACTCAAGAAGTTTATTATGTTCAAAAGAAAGACTATGAATTATATTTGGGGTAATAACTATGGATTATAATAGACAATATTTTAGTAAAGATGATGTAAAAGCAGGTTTACATATTAAATTTATGCAATTTTTATTAGACAATTTTGAGTCTAAAGAATATCATCTTGATATGCATGTTTATCATGAAGACTGTGGTGCAATTATAGTTGAATGGATCAGACAGCTTTGGGATTATATTGATGATATGGGCAAATTTGTATTTCTTGCAGGCGATGAAGAAATTGTAAAAGAGGAATATTAATGTATGAAAAAATTTGTAAAAGTTTTATTAAATATTTTTTATACCATTATAGCTGTTATATTTGGGGTTGCAGGAGCAATTTGTCTAATACCACTTGCAGCTATTGGTTTAGTAATAAGCTTGCCAGCTTCAATTATAGCTGATATTTGGTTTCCACCAGATATTTATGAAATAGAAGAAAATAAAGAAAGTGAAGAATAATGAAATATTTTATAGTAAGTGATATTCATAGTTTTTATTTAGAGCTAAGAAATGCTTTAAAGCTTGCTGGTTTTGAAAAAAACAATAAAAATCATACACTGATTGTTTGTGGCGATGTTTTTGATCGTGGACCAGATACAATGGGAGTATATAAATTTTTAACTTCAATTCCAAAGAAGAGATGTATTCTTGTACAGGGAAACCATGAGCTTTTATATAAAGAGCTTTTAAAAAAGAAATTTCCTGATAGCTATGATTTTAGTAATCATACTGTTGACACTTTCTGCCAGATAGCTGGTTATAGTGCAGAAATTATGACACCTGAATATTGGTACAAACTTGGGGAAGACCCATATGATAGAATTCAACAAGTCTGGCAAGAAATATTACGAGAAGTTAATCATAGCCAGGTTACAGACTGGCTATATAGTGACCAATGGAAACCTTGGTATGAAGTAGGAAATTTTATTTTTGTTCATAGCTTTATTCCACTTAGAAATGCAGACGGTTTACCAAGCTATTATATAAATAATCGTAGGTTTGAATATTTTAAAGACTGGCGTGAAACTGCAACAAAGTTTGAATTAGAAGATGCAACCTGGGGGTGCCCATATCAGCAGTATCTTGATGGTTATTTTAAAGAAGAAGCCACTAACGGAAAGGTCCTTGTTTGTGGACACTGGGTAGTCACAGATTTTCGTAAATATATAAATAATAAAAAATATACTGATGATACAAGTATCTACTATTGGGACAATTTAATTGCTCTTGATTGTGGTGTTTGGCAATATAAAGGTTCAAAAGAATTTTATCACCCACAAAATGTCCTTGTTATCGATGATAAAGATTTTAAATGTTATGATCAATATAGCACAGAGCTTGAGGAAGAGTCATCAGTTCCAAGAATAGAAACAGTTACAGAGTAATAAAAAGGGGTTTACAAAACCTCTTTTTTGTTGTATAATATATGTAGGAGAAAGAAAAATGATTAGTGTTTTATATGACATTTTCAAAAAATGGAGTGCCAATGGGTCAGTTTATATTATAAGTGATCCACATTTTTCTGATGCCGAAAGCTTTGAATTTAGAAAAGCAAGTGGAAAATTACCAGAAGGTATTGAAACTATTGAAGACTTAGATAATTATATTATTAAGAATATTAATGCTGTTGCAAGTAAAAATGATACATTAATATGTTTGGGCGACGTCGGCAATAAAGAATGCATTACTAAGCTAAAAGCAGGTTATAAAGTTTTATTACTCGGTAACCATGACCGTGGTGCAGACCACTATAAAAGAGCAATTGTTGATATTACAGATTTAAAAGCTAACTTAGCTAAATCAGTTAAAATACCAAAAGAGCTTTTTATGGGTGAACATGAATTAGATAAGCATGTAGTGTTTGATAATAAGCTATTTGATGAAGTTTATTCTGGACCACTAATGATTAGTGATAAGATTATTTTGTCTCATGAACCAATTATTCCTTGCCCAGACTATTTAGTTAACTTGTGTGGGCATGTTCATGCTAAAAATCATAAATTCAGAGTTGATAAACACCAGTATTATAACTTCTGTGCAGAAGCAATTGATTATAAGCCTGTCTCTCTTGGAGAGCTTATCAAAGAAGGAATTCTTAGTAAGGTAAAAGATATTCATAGAGTGACAGTTGACGGTGCAATAGTCAGAAAAAAGAAAGCTAGCCATTAATTGGTTAGCTTTTTTAATAAGCTAAATTATTATATATGATACTTAATAAATTTAAAGACTGATATATTAGGCATTGTGAGCTTATTATGAGTATTGACTCAATGATATTTTTTATTGCTCTATTTGCAAGTTTTCTATATTTATTTCTAGCATTTCCTATCTATTTTCATATAATAGCTGCTAGTATTTCAGTTGTGTCATACTTATTTTTAGTATTTAATACTAAAATATTCGCTAAGTATTACTAAGTTATAAATTTTTTTAACCAATTTTTTCGCTAAATTAATGTGAGATTGATAGAAATCTTACCAAAAGTAAGGAGGAAGCCTCTATGGAGACCAGCTGATTAGAGATCACTATTGCTATTGTTGGCTTACTTGGTACAGTTCTTGGTGTCCTAGGCATTTCAGGTTACCTTGGAGAGCGTGCAAAGCATAAAGCAGAACTTAAAAACAGACAAGAAGATAAAGAAGTAGAAGATAAACAAGAAGTAGCAGATCAAAGATTAAAGAATACAGTTAGAGATGTCTTTAAAGAAGAAGTTCACCCAATTAATATTAAGCTAGATAATATCACAAAAGAAATTGAAGCAATTAAAAGTGATTTAGCTGATAACACAATTGGAACGGTCACAATGCTTCGTGATAGAATGAAAGCTATTAAAGATGAATGTAAACATGAGGGTTTTGCATCTACAAGTACAAAAGCAAACTGACATGAATTATATAATACCTACAAGAGTTTGGGTGGAAATCATTTTAAAGAATATGTTGATGCTTGGAAAGAGGAACTTGAAGAGCTTCCATCTACAGCTCCTTTAAAAGGTCGTAAGGGAAAATCTACTAAAGTAGCCCCTGAAAATAAATAATAAAGATTAGAAAGGAAATAAAACTATGTTAGAATGGATCGAATCTGCAAATCAAATCGTTGTATTAGTTACTAGTTTAGTTGGTTTAATTGGTACAGGTGTTGGAGCATTTTTTGCTATTAAAGGTTGGGTTAAAGCCTTTAAAGAAAAAGATGCAAAACAAAAATGGGCAACTATTATGGAAATTGCTGATGCTGCAATTAAAGAGGCTGAAAAGTCTGGCAAGTCAGGAGCAGATAAAAAAGAAATGGTTGTCAATTCAGTCAAAGCAAGCTGTAAAGCAGCGGGTATTGATGTAGATACATTTATTGACCAATTATTAGAATATATTGATCAAACAATTGCATTTGTCAATGACATGTCTAAAAAGACAAAAGTAGCTAAAAAATAAAGAAAAATATTAGTAAATAAAAAAGACTTGTATTATTACAGGTCTTTTTATTTATTACAATTAAATCTGCTAAATTATTTGATAAATGCTGAATAGAAATAGAGGAGATATTAAATAATGCGAGATATGTTTGTTAAATATGACAATGATGTTGAAAAAAAGCCTCTTCCACCATTTATTTCATGCGAAGATAGACCAAAGATTTTAGAGAGTCTTGATAATATTGCTATTGTAAGAGACGTTTTTGGTAATGAAATTGGCATTAAAGTCAAACATAACACAGCTTTTAATATTTATTTATATTTAGATGGTTATGTTGATGGTGAAAGCTTAGATACAGTTGTTTTAAATAGCCAATTAAATTTCCAAGTATTTTCTTTTAGACATAAATTAGTCTTTGAAAAGACATTTAATGCAGCAGATTATTATGATGCAGAGTCTAATTGGCTTGTTATACCAATTTCACAAGCAGAGTCAGAAATTTTTGATATAGATTCATATACCATTAAGGCTACTTTAGGTTGGCCAGGCGGAAAATATGAACTTTATAGTGAAAATGATGGCCTATTAATTTTTAGATAGGAGGAGCTATACTGTGGAAGATTTAAAGATTAAAACAGTGCTAGGAATAGTCCCAAGAAAAAAGCCACATGAACTAACTAAAATTATTCGTGGTGCAAGTGCTAAACTTGACTATGTTTTATCAGACAAATGGTATACTTTTGATACATTAGAGCAGGTAACATATACATTTAAACAAAAAAGAAGAATTATTTGGTTTAATATGTTTATTTACTTAAAAAAGACTGAAGATACTACCGTTGATATTTATAAAACTTATTATGAAAATGTTAGACAAATATCTCCAGATAGTTTGCAATGTCTTGGTGATTTAGTTACTGAGCCAGTTGAAAACCCAAAAGAAGCAAATTATTATGAGGTTGTTGAAATTACTGATGGTGAGAATAACTTATGTTATTTACTTGATAGCCATTTCTACTATACAGTTGATGGTGAAAATGAATATATCTCATTTATATTTACACCAGAAGAAACTGCCTCATTTTATCCGACTCAGCCAGGTGCAAATGTAGGATTTGAAATTGCACTTAGATTTAATACAGATAACAGAGTAGATTTAACAAATAAAGATTCTGTTGTCATAGACCCACAATCGCCTTTAATTGTTATTGATAGTTTATATAGCCAAATTAATGCAGATGGTGAAACTTGCAATGATGATACAGGTATGGTTGTATCAACAGATCGTAATGTATGATAATAAGGAGATAATATATGTCAGAGCTTTACACAAAAACCGTATGGATAAACAATAGAACAAAGCTTAGTGCCAAAAACATGAACCATATTGAAGATGGTCTTGAAAGAGTGGCAGAAGCAGTAGAAGAAATAGAAGAAAGTGGAGTTTCACATACTCACAGAAATAAAGCTATTTTAGACCAAATAACTGCACCATTTACTACTGTATTAGAAAATAAATACGATAGTTATGCAAATAAATCAACTGTCACTGTAAGTAAATCAGGTGAGTCTGAAGTTAGTGTTCAATATATTACAATTGATGGTGTTGAATACAAACTTGCTGGTGATATTGCAGAAAATTACGAAGAAAAATATGATGTTTCTTTAAATACAATTACTGAAACAGGCGTTTATAAAATTATTGATGCTAGAGATGTTCCAGAAGGAACTTCTACATCTGGTATTTTAAATGCAACAAAGTTATCAAATGGACAAACAGCTCAAGATTGGTTATCAACAACTAATCGTGCTGTTAGAATTTTTGATGAAAGTGCTATTGGTTTAAAATTCTATGTTAATGATGAATTAGTTTCACAAGGTGAAGTATTATTACCAGCTGGCGGGACTTATGAATTACAAGGTGATTTATTAGGTCATATTATAATTGGTGAAAGTGAAGCAGCTGTTAATAATCGTACAAAAATTATTCTTAATGGTGTTAATATTCAATCTTATGATTATGATTCATGTATTGAATACACTCCAATTGATAGTAAGGTTGTCATTGAAGTTGCTGATAATTCTAAAAACTATATTGTTGTTGGAACAGATGGTGAAAAAGACGATGATGATTTAGGCGCTATTCATTCTGAGAATAATTTAGTTTTAACAGGTGTTGGTTATTTAACAGTTATTAATACTAAAGGCCATGGCATTAAAGCTTCTGAATTAGTTATTACTGGTAACCCATATGTTTACTTACGTACAAATCATGATGCTGTTCATGGCGGTAAATTATTAAAGATTGCTGGTGGTTATTTTGAAGTTGATGGAGCTAATGATGCATTTAGTGGTTCAGCTGGTTCATCTGATAATGGCAGAGTATTAATTCTTGGTGGTACTTATGTAATTAATGCTTGTAATGAAGCAGCATTTGAAGGCAAGTCTGCCAATGGTATTAAGAGAGTTTTAAATGCTAACATTACATTTGGCGCTGGTGTTAATAAATTATTTAATGCAAGCAATGCAAATGAAGGTTTTGAATTTAAAGTATTTGAAGGTTTAAATACAATTGTTAATAATTCTGGTAAAGCAGATCCTACAACTGTAAGTCTAAAGACACTTGTTGGTCCAGCTAGATTAACTATTGGAACTGGCGTAGAAGCTACTGTTATTCCAACAGACGAAGCTGAAGTTGTAATTGCACCAGTTGAAGATACTGAATATGTTGCAAGCGGTGACTGGACAGGCAAAAAACTTATTTCAAATCCAGCTGCAGGTATTAAAGTTGATATTGTTTTAGAAGATTTCTATCATGAGCCTACTGAATTACAAGATGGTTTTGAACCAGCACCATTTATTCAACATAATGGCGATAAACGTATTAAATTCTCAGTTGATGAATTTAAATTAGCTTATATTGCACATGAAGGAGCAGCTGCCATTTTAACTTCAAAAAATATTCAAGTTAAAGGCAAAGGCGACTTATTTATTAAATGTACTAATGGTGAGGCTATTACTGCCCCAAATGGCTACACTGTTTTAGGTGGAGACGGTATTAGAAATATTACAAATTGTGCTTCTGGTATTACAACAGCTAGTTTACGTTTAGGGGAAGACCCAGATGATGTTGATGAAAAATTTGATTCAACTCCAAGCAAACGTGGGGTAAGTGAAACAGCTATTTATATTATTAATAATGCTAGTAATGAACAAAATAAAGATATTACGCTTACTACTACTGAACAATTAATTACATATGAAAATCAAGTTATTGCTACTCAATATATGACAGGTGCAGCAATTTTAGGTAATATTGTAAGAGCTGATTATGAAAGTTTATTAGTTGTTCAATCTGGTGAAGTTTTGCAAAAAACAGGAAATTCATATACTAATACTGCATTAGTCTATGTACAAACTGCTTTAATTGACATTGAAGGCGATGCCCATGTTTATGAAGAGCCATCTATTGAAGAATTAGATACAGAAGCTCCTGATATTGAAAGTTCAGCTAGCGCTTCTTGGGTTGTATACCACGGTGATGGCTACTCTAAAGAAGATGCAGATGAGAAATTTGTTGCTAAATCAACATATAATGCATTAGTTAATGATTTAGATGCTCGTGCACCAAGAAAAATTGATATTATCAATTTCTTAGCTGATGACGACGGAATTCCATTAAAGCCAAAGACAAAAGATCCTCATCCTGGCACATATGCTGATGGTAAAATTGATGCAATTGAAATTTTTAGATATGCATGTCCAGAACAAATTGATATTGATAGCACTATTGACCAAAATGGTGATCCAGTACTAGAGCCAGAAACACATAGCAGCTACATGAAAGATGGCCGTCAAATTTATGCTAGAGACGGTGATTCTGGTTATCCAGAAATTGATGGAACAGGCCAATTTAATTTTAGGCCAGTTTGAAATACAGAGGGTTATGTTTTAACTCCAATTGTCACAGATTTTTCTGGTAAACCACATGATGGTAATGAAAAACTTCCAGATAAATCTCCAAATCCAAATTATAATAAATGTTATAATAAATTTAAAACACCTTGGTTAACAGGTATTCCAGGAGTTCATAGATTCACAAAAGTTTGTAAAGACATTAAAATTGATTTTGAAGCTGTTGAGGAAGCAAGTTTACCAAGAAATACAATTACTTGGAATATAGTTGCGCCAGATGGTTATTTAGAAACTAATATTCCGTCAGTTAGAATTTTTAGATGTGAAGATCAAGCTGAAAAATATTTTAAATATTATTTAGGTGAAGATACATATCTTGGTACATTATCTGAAGACCTTATTTCTGGTGAAGCTTTATCATTTATAAAACAAGAAACTGAAGCTGGCGAAGACCAAGTTTGGGAAACAACTGGTATTACTTATAATAATGATACTGGTTATCCAGAGAAAAATGGTGGTAGTATTGTTTTCTTGCTTGGAAATCTTGATAAATTACCAGAAGGCTATACTGTTACAGCTTTTACTGATGGGCCAGCTATAAGTGATGGTAGTTATGGTCATACAAAGTTTGTTGAAAAAATTAATGATAATATTACAATTACTATTAAAGTTGCCCCACCAGTTAATATTAGTTATGATGATCAAGGCAATACATTAACATATATTGATAAAGGTAAGACAAAAGTAGCTTATGGCTTCTCAGACGGGGATAATCAGGAATCAGCAGCTCAAGGGTCAAATATTGTATTTACAATATTCCATAGTGAAACTGATACTGCACATGGCGGCTATGGTTGGACCGAGGGTACAAAAGATCCAATTACACAAATTAAGCCAATTTATAAACTCGATGGAACTCAACCAACTGTAGAAGATGTATATCCATATATTGCTTCAGTTACAGTCGGTGAAGTAGTCTATACTCCAGCAGATGCTATTATAGCAACTAATTGAAAAGCTAAGAAGGTTGAAATTACACTTAATGCTGCTATTGTAACAGATGATATTATAATTAAGCTTGCTGCAAGACCTGGTGAAAGAAATTGGCCAGCTGAATAGACATAGGAGAAATTTATTATGAGAATTAGAAATGTAATTGATCACATTAATACAAAGCAAGATATAATTAGTGATTTAGCTACAATTAGAGCTGGTGCAGAAGCAGGAGCTTCTGCAGTTCAGCCAGCAGCTATTTCTGATATGGCTACTCAAACTTGGGTTGGCCAGCAAGGATTTGCAGCAGAAACAGACTTAGGTAGTAATTTATTTACAGTCGCTGATGGATTTACCGTAGATATGCAACATTGCTATCAAATTGGACCATTAGTTTTTATCCATATAGTATTTCATAAGAATGCTGCACCATCAGCTGCTTCTATTCTTAAAATTGGCACATTCTCAATTCACCCACAACATGACCATGCTTTCCCAGCGACTGCATATAATGCAAGCGCTTCAACTACATCTAAAAAATTATTAGATAGTCGTGGTGTTTTAGAAACAAATGGCGATATTTGGTGTTATTTTATTTCAGATTCAACAAGTAATGCAATTTATGATATTGAATTCTTCTTCTGTGCAAATGATAATGATCAAGATGGTAGTAATATCTTTGATATTGGTCAAGCAGTTGATATTACTATTAATTATAATGCAAATGGTGGCGAAGGAACAATGGAATCAACTATTGCAATATCTCCAACTGCAGCTGCATGTACATTCACAGCACCTAGCGGTATGCAATTTGTAGAGTGGAATACTGCAGCAGATGGCTCTGGTGATACATATGCTGTTGGCGATTCTATTGAAGCAGACTTAACACTTTATGCAATTTGGGAAGAAGCTAGCGTCTAAACTATAAAATATAATATAAAATTAATATAATCAATATAAAAAAGGCATCTTTAATAAGATGTCTTTTTATTATTTAAAGCTTATTAATTGCTAAATTATATGAAACTTTGAGCAAAGGAGATTCATTATGGCATTAAATAATATTGTAGTAATTAATCGTGGTGATACATTTTCATTTGATTTGACAATCGATGACTGTGCGTCTCCAAATGGAAGATATATTTTAAAAGACGATGATGTGTTATATTTTGGTATTATGGATCCACATCAACTTTTTGAGAATGCTCTAGTTAAAAAAAGATATACAAAAGAAGACTGCGATGATGAAGGTAATTTACTTATTGTAATTAGACCAGAAGATACTCTAGATTTATATCCTGGAGTATATTATTATGCTGTAAAACTTCATAAATTAACTGATAATGAGACTGAATATGTAGATGAAGTTGTTACTGTAATAAATAAAACAAAATTTATTATTAATGACTAGGAGGAGACTGATTAATGGTTGGTAAAATAAATAAAAATTCAACATCTATTAGTGGCTCAATAAATGCTCCAACTCCTAGTACTGGCACTGTTTCAAGGCTTGGTGGCGGAACTGCAGACCATACAAAGTTATTAAATAGAAATGCTCCAAATCAGCATAATATTGCTGCAATTACTGGTTTACAAGATCTATTAGACAGTAAACTTGATTCTGAAACTGCTTTACCTTTAATTGAGGATGCTACTAATAATAAAGCACGTGGCTTATTTTATGACATACACTGTGAAATTGCTGAAAAACCATACTGATATTTAACCTCTGAAATTGATGAGGAAACTGGACAAGGGACTCTTGATTCAATTATTTCTGGACCATATGACCTCGGCCAAGGCGGAGGCGGTGGCGGAGGCGGTGGTGGTGTCACTGACGTCACGCTTAATATCGCAATTGATCCAGAGACTGGTGAACGTATGTGGCCAACATACGTAGCTATTGGTAGCGCATGTACTATTGGTGTTACTTGGTCATCTACAAGAGATGGCGAGTCTACTGGCCGTGGCACATTATATGTATATGTTAATGATAAATTAGTTGAAACAAAAGCAACTCAACAAGGTATTGTTACATTTGAAATTGGTGATTACTTAACTTCAGGTGAAAATAAGATTGAAATTAGAGCAATAGATGCTTATTCTACAAGTAAGAATTTTATTAGCTCTATTTCAGGTATTACATTAAAGTTACAGTCTAACTTTGAAGATGATATCAGTTATACTGGTGATGTTACTTTCACATATATCCCAACAGGTAATATTAGAAAACTTGTATATTTTATTGTTGACGGCGTTCAATTTGGTGCTCCTGAAGTTGTTACTACTTCTGGTGAACAATGAACAAAAATTATTCCACAGTCACTTTTAACTCATGGTTCACATACATTAGAAGTTTACTTTACTTGCGAACTAGATGGTGAAACAGTTAGATCTAATGAATTATACTATGATTTAATTTGTTATGAACCTGGAAACACTACCCCAATTATTGCTTCTACCTTTAAAGATAGTGCCCCGCAAGAGCAATATGTTTCATTTACAGTTAGATACAGAGTTTTTACTCCAAATAAAAATGACTCAATTGTTTATTTAATTTCAGACGGAACTTCTTCAAGCCCATTAACTATTGACCAAAGATATCATTTGTGGGAATGCCGCTTTGATATTCCAGGTAACCATACTTTAATTATTAGAACTGGTCGTGTTTCTAAGATTTTTAATGTTAAAGTTGTCGAGAGCACCGTTCATGTTGAACCAGTTACACAATCATTAGCACTTGAATTAAGTTCATATGGCCGCTCAAATTCAGTTCCATTAGAAGAGCGTTCCCAATGGAATTATAATGATATTACAAGTACTTTAACTGGCTTTAACTGAGTTTCAAATGGTTGGGTACTTGATGATGATGGTAATACTGCTTTACGTCTTTCTGGTGATGCTCGTGTTACTATTAACTATAAGCCATTTGAGACTGACTTTACTTCAACAGGTAAAACTTTTGAATTTGAAATTGCTACATCAGATGTTAAAGATTATGAAACTAAAATCTTTGAATGTCTTGATGGTGCTGATACAATTACTTATTCAACAAGATATGCTGGTGAAGATACTCGTACTAAAAAGTTTGCAGTTGAGTCTATTGACTTAGAGATGTTTACTACTAAGGTTTTAGGCTCTAAAGGAACATATGTCTTTATTTATGATGGGCATAACTGAGATTTAGACGGACTTTTAGTTACACAAGAAGCTCTTAGAGATGAATATGGTATTACATTAGAAGAAGTTGATTTAGACCCAACAGTAATTGAACCAAGCCATTATGTGATTGAAGATAAAATTACTGTTTATTATACCGTTGCTGGTCACGGCTTCTATATTACTCCTCAATTAGCAAAACTTCAGTCTAATCAATCGTCACTTTCAACACAATATAAAGAAGGTGAAAAAGTTAGACTTGCTTTCGTTGTTGAAAATCGTAATGATGGCTCAGAAACATTTAAGACAAGATTACTTTATATGTATATTAATGGTATTTTGTCAGGTGTTTCTAGATATCCAGAAGGCGATAGTTTCCAACAAACTCCAGCAAGTAAAGTTGCTAATATTACAATTGGTAGTAATGATGCTACTGTTGATGTTTATACAATTCGTATTTATAATAGTAATTTAACAAGAAAGCAAATTGTTCAAAACTGAATTGCTGATACTAGAAACCCAGTATTAAAAGCACAAAGATATAAACATAATGATAATTACAACGATGAAAATAAAATTTCATTAGATAAAGTTAAACTTCTTGGTAATCTTCCATATATGATTTTACGTGGAGAAAAATTACCAGCATATAAAAAAGATAGAAAATATATTGAAGTTGAGTATAGAAATCCATCTGATCCAGATAGAGACTTTACTGCTACACAAGCAAGAGCTGACGTTCAAGGTACTTCTTCTCAATACTACTATAGAAAGAATTTTAAAATTAAGTTTGAAGGTGGTTTTGAAGATAATAATGGAAACTGGACAGAGCATTATAAAATGCGTGGCGATGATTCAAAGAAAGAAAAAACTTATACATTCAAAGCTGACGTTGCTTCTTCAGAAGGTGCAAATAACGTTGAATTAGTAAGATATTTTGAAGACACCAAAAACTGGTACTCACCAGCTGAGCAGGAACCAGATACTGACTTAAACACTGCTGATAGTAAATTACGTATTCGTGTTGGTATTGATGGTTTCCCAATTGTTATGTTCCATGATGCTGGAGATAATAAGCCAGTTTTCTATGGTAAAATGAACTTTAACAATGATAAAGGAAATGAAAGAACTTTTGGTTTTAAAGAAGGCGACGAATGTTGGGAATTTGTTAACAACTCATCTCCACTTGTCTTATTTAAAACTGATGATTTAACTGATTGGCAAAGTTCTTGGGAGTCTAGATATCCAGAAGAATATGGCGATGATGCACATGCTTATGGAACAGGACCGGGAGAATTAACTAAATTACAACAAGTTGTATCCTGGATTGTCTCTACTAGACGTGATACTGCAACTGGAAACCCATTACCAACTCGTAAATCATTTGATGGCGGTGTAACATATTATACTCATGATACTGAAGAATATCGTTTAGCTAAGTTTAAAGGTGAATTATCTCAATACTTTGATAAAACATCATCATTATTCTATTACTTATACACAGAGTTATTCTTAATGGTTGACTCTCGTGCAAAAAACGCAATGCTTGCTTACTTAAAGAGCAGACAACCTGGTGATGGTGGTAATAAATGATTCTGAATGCCATACGATATGGACACTGCGTTAGGTATTAACAACGAAGGTCTATTAGTTTTCAGCTACGATAAAGAAGATACAGATTTACAAGAAGGCGCTAATATTTATAATGGACAAGCATCTATTTTCTGGAACAATCTAAGAGATGCATTTGGTCCAGAATTAAAACAAATGTATGCTGACCTTCGTACTGATAAGGGACAAGGTAAACCTTATTGGAGCTACGATAATATTGAAAAATACTTTGAAGACCATCAAGCTGTTTGGTCTGAAGCAATTTTTAATGAAGATGCTTATACAAAATATTTAGAGCCTTATATAAATGATAAAGATGCTACTTACTTAGGTATGGCACAAGGTTCAAAAGAGCAACAAAGAAAATGGTGAATGTATAATAGATTTAAATATCTAGATTCTAAATATCTAACTGGTGATGCATTAAAAGATACTATTATGTTCCGTGCATATGTTCCAGTAGGCCCAAAACCAAATATTACTGTTACTCCATACCAAAATATGTATGCTGCAGCACTATTTAGAAATGGTGATACTGTTACGCCAGTCAGAGCTTCAAAAGGCACACCAGTTACATTAGTAAATACAGTTGAATATGAAGCAACAGAAACAGACCAAGAAACAATTATTTATTCTGCTTCTCAATTAAAAGATATTGGTGATCTTTCCGTATTTAAGCCAGGATATGCAGACTTTTCAAAAGCAACTAAACTACAAAGATTACAAATTGGTAGTTCAAATCCTTCATATGAAAATCCAAACCTTAAAGGAATTAACGTTGGTGCTAACCACTTATTAACTTACTTAGATGCTAGACACTGTAAAAACTTAGGTGTTGGTGAGGGTGCTGATGTTACCCCAACCATTGACTTATCTCAATGTTATAGTATTGAAGAAGCTTATTTTGATGATACTCAAATTAAAGCAGTCAGCTTCCCTGTTGGTGGAAACTTAAAGAGAGTTCACTTACCAGAAACAATTACAAGCTTAACAATTAGAAACCATCCTAACTTAGAAGAGCTTGTTTTAGGCGGTACAGCTAATCTTTCATCTATTTGGTTAGAAGATATCCCATCAACAACAATTAATGCTGTTGATATTATTTCACAAATGCCTGATGGCTCAACTGTTAGATTAATGAATATTAATAATACAATTAATACTGTTGGTGAAGTTGAAGCTTTCTATGCAAAGCTTGCTAGAATGCAAGGTAGAGATGGTAAAGGCGACCCAACTCCAAAAGCACAAATTACTGGTGTTATTCATGTTCCTCAAACAGTTAACTTCCCATATGCTATTTGGAAACGCTTATCTGAACAATTTGATGAAGTTACAATTGATGCAAAGGTTGTTTGTACAGTTAACTTCTGGAATGAGGGTGTTTTACATGAATCAAAACTCGCTGTTTTAGGTGGTCCTGCACAAACTCCATCAATTCCAGTAAAAGCATCTACACAACAATACTATTATACATTTGCAGCATGGGATCAAGCATATGACGAAGTATTTGAAGATTTAGATATTAATGCTACTTTTGACCCACATATTCAACATTATACAATTAAATTTAGAACCGGTTCAAATCTTATTCATGCTATTCCTGCTGAAGTCGATTTAGAGTATGGTGCATTAATTCCAGAGCCAACACTTGATTATGGAACTGTTGACGAGACCACTATTAGATTCTTAGGTTGGTATACAGCGAATAATGACCAAGTAGACTTCACTACAAAAACTGTTTCAGGAAATATTATTAGGTTCCCAGAAACAATGGAAATTGTTATTTCTGCAAGATGGCAAGATATGAATGCACCATTAGTAGAAAGAATAACAGTACTTGCTTATAATAAATTTAGATTCGAACTATCAGATAACTTAGGTGTTACAGGATATGCTATTACTAACTCTGCAGAAGCTCCAGCTTTTGAGGACTCTGCTTGGGTTAATTTGCCTGAACCACTTACCTACTACTCAAACGAATATACTGTTCGTCATGCTGGTGAATACTATGTCCATGTTAAAGATGACACAAGCAGTTCATTTGAAAAAGTTACTGCTTATGCAATTTCATTAACACAAAATATTAATAATGAGGAATATGACACCTCAGAAAATATTGTTCAATTAGCTCTTACTGAAAATGATGAGCCGGTTAATGCTAGCTTTGCTTTACAGACTACTACATTAGTAGTTGCTACAGATTTAGATGAACACTATGAGTCATTATCATTATATTGTAATGATGTATTTGTTGATACTGGTACATCACTTTATGTAGCAGAAGACCTCAACTTTGTAGCAACATGCTATCCAAAACATTATATGGTAACATTTGATGTTGGAGACCATGGTTCAAATGTAGATAGCCAAGAAATTATATATAAGCATTTTGCAATTGAGCCTACCCCACAAGTTGATGGTAGTATGATTCTTGATAACTGGTCTTATGAAGATAATATTTGGGTCTTTAATTCATATGCTGTTTTAGGCGATATGGAATTAGTTGCTAACTGGGTTAACTATACAGGTTCAACTGATATTCAACTAGACTTACCAGTAGGAAATTTATTCCCATCAGAAGGCATTGAAGTGTCTATTCATATTTATCAGTCAGTTGGTAGAGCTGTTCAGATTCGTTGAGAGGGTGATAGTACTGACCCGAGCAATATAAGCAGACTTAATGTTGAAGGTGATACTACATTTACTCATAGATATATGACTGGTGGCGGCCACGCAGTTAAGATTTCAAGATTAGCTGGTGATTTTATTCTTGGAAAGAGCTATGACTATCCTTTAGTTGAACCAATTGAGTATGTTTCTGATATTACTTTTGGTTATGATATTGCTGCAACTAAAGAAGGACTTTTAAGAGGTGCTATAAATTTATATGATATTAAATTAAATAGATTTATGGTAACATTGGCCTCTAGTATGTTTGAGGGCTGCACTAATATTAGACATGTTATTATTGCAGGTGAAAATAGCTTAGGTGAGTTAGACCTTTCTCAAACAGACATGATACCAGAATCAGTTAGATTTATTGGCGATAATGTATTTAAAGGTTGTACTGCACTTGTGAATATTAGAATGCCTGAAAGATTAGCCTCTTTGGGTACTAACGTATTTGCTGATTGTACTGGTCTTCAAACAGTTACTTTCTCAGATAATTCTACTCTTAGTACATTACCTAATAATACATTCTCTGGTTGCTCAGATTTAATTAGTGTTCATATTCCAAATAGTATTACTACAGTTGGTGAATATGCTTTTAATGGTTGTTCGTCATTAGCTAATATTGTCCTTGGTCCAAATGTTGTAAGAATTGGTGCTTCTGCATTTGCTGATTGTACAATATTAAATGACGTAGCAATAAGAGCAACATCAATGGAATCAATGGGCTTAAATATTTTCTACAACTGTCCAAATCTTCAAGATGCTGGACCAATTGGTGGTGATTATGATATTAAATTTGGTTGACAAACAGCTATCCCAGCAAATGCATTTGGTGTATCATATACTGGTGCTTCTGCATTATTAGCAATTGACCTACCAAATACTATTACTTCAATCGGAGACAGAGCTTTCTACAGATGTACTAGATTACAGGCAGTTAATTCAAATAATATCTTACCAAGAAGTTTAATATATATTGGTGATGAAAGTTTTAGATATTGTTTTGAACTATTAGGTATTGATATTCCAGCTTCAACAACTTATATCGGTGCAAGTGCATTTGACTCTTGCCGTGGTTTAAGGACTATTTATATTAGATGTCCAAATAGTACATATAAAGTTACAGCAACTACTGGAGCATGGTTTGCTCAAGTAAGTTTAAGTATATTTGATCCATCAGCTGAAGAATGAGGTGGAGAATTAATTCACATTCCATCAGCTCTCTCTGATACTGACCCAGAAAAACAGACACCAAGTGAAGCTTATGGTGAATTCTGGAATTGGCACAGCCAAGAAATAGACTCAGAAACTGGAACAATTACAACATATACACTTGGCTATGAATGTAATCTTTAATTATAAGGAGTAAAAATTATGACAATTAATATTATTCAAACAATTTCAAATCTTTTAGATGAAAAGCGTAGAGTTATTAAATCTTCTACTGTTGAGTCTACTGTTTTAACTCCTGCACAAGGAAAAGTTTTAAAACACATTCCAACAGGCAAAATTTTTACTCAAGCAATTAATATTGGAACAGCTGGAAAAATAAAAGATTATATTGAAATAGACTCAGTAAAATAATGAGGTAACTGTTTATGCCTAGAATGAAAAATGAGCCAGTAGTTCAAGATAAATCACTTGACAGACAGCCTCATAAATTGCCACTAGCTGCTACTAGTCAGGCAGAAGAGCAACGCCAAAAAGCTTTAAAATATAAAGTAGAAAATAATGGTAATGCTAAAAGAGGCCCTTTGCCTATCTATGTACAAAACGCAGACATAGATGTTAAACTAACTGTTTTAGATGAAAAAATTTCTAAGAATTATTTACCTTTAGATTTTGATAAAAATACAGAAATTGAAGGTATAGATTTTAATGATCTATCAAATAAAGCATATGTATATGTAGATGACAATGGCACACCAAAAAAGATATTAATTTTATCTGCTTTAATGCATGAAATTAACTGGACTGACCTATCTGGTGATGCTAAAATTCAAATTCAAAATTTAATTACTAGAAATATTGAAAATAGCTCACTTATTGCTGGTAATAATATTTCTATTGAAGGCCGAACAATAAGTGCTAATATTGGTGTTTCTAAAGTTAATGGTGAAGAAGGCGAAATAACTATAACACCAGAAACTTTAAATGTTTATACAAAAGATGTATTATATACTAAAGATGAGTCTTATTCAAAAACAGAAGTAGAGGATGCATTAGAAGAATTAATAGTTGATGGAGGAGCTTATAGATAATATGAGAAAAATAGAAGTACTCCAATTAAAACGTGGAACAAAAGCTAAGCTAACTGAACGCCTTTGTGGTGATTTTAGACCAAAAGATGGCGAACCAATTTGAGAAGAAGATACTGGTAAGCTTAAATTTGGTGATGGTATTCATGACTATGGCGAGTTAGAATATTTTAATACTACTGATTTCGTTGTTGAAGGTGCTCTTGATGGCCATACACTTATTTATAATGAATCAGTTGGTCGTTGGGAATCTAGAAAATTTGTTGATGGAAAAAGTATTGATTTTGATGAAAATGGTTTGAAAATTGCAGGTTTTTCTGGTGAACAGGGCACAACACCAGTTGTTAATAATGGTGGATTAAACTGGCAACAAGCAGTTACTCAACAAACATTAAATGCTGCTGTTAGCCAAGCTCAAAATTATGCTTATGATTCAAGTCAATCAGCAACTCAAGCTGGAGCATCAGCTAACCAAGCTGGTAATGCTGCAGCACAAGCAGAGCAATTTAGAGATGCAACTGCTGCTTTAATTAATAGTAAATTCTGGTTTGGCACTCGTGAAGAGTATGAAACACAGATTTTAAGTCAAGGAAAATTAACAGAAGGAACAATCTATTTCATTAGAGATTATGATTGAACATTATAGAATATGCCAGTAAGGACTGAAAGTAATTTATTAACTAGCACTGATATTTATGGGCACAAAGATAATTATACAGGTGAAAAAACCGATATGTATAATATTTTTGGTACTACCCAAATAATTATTGGTGATAAAGATTTAAGTCAATTACCACATGAACAAATTGAAAGATTAGTATATGATTTACAACAAAAAGTATATCATAAATGTTTATTTCCACTTGATTTAGAAACAGGCGGTTCAGAAGATACTGACTTACCTGGCGGCAAGAAAAATTGGTTTCCAGGTTGCGATACTTATGGTATATTACTTTCAAGAGATGGTGCAGTCTTTGATAATGATAAAGGTATTGGTGCACCACTTGAAATTATTTATAGAAAAGATGCTCGTCATACTGCAACTGAAGCATCTGTTAAAATTTTAGATGTATTAGATGCTATTAATACATCTACAGAATGAAAAACAAGAATGAATATTTATTATCATGTAGAGACTAGAAATGGTGTACGTGGTTATATAAATGCTTCTTTAGTTGATAAAGTAGTTTATATTGCACACATATAAAGTTAGTTTTTAATAAATATTTGCTAAATTAATTGATTATTAAGTAAGATCACTCTTAGAATTGTAAAAAGGAGATAATATATGTCAGCTAATAACTTCTTATTAACTTTAGATACTATAGCACCTCGTGGCGGAATTATTGATCCAGCGGCTCAAGTTGAAGTCAAAGGTAGCATTCAGTTAACTATAAGTTATAACTCAAATGCCGATGCAAAATATAATGGCGCTGCCTATATGAAGGTATGGTATGATACTACTTCATCACCATCTTCAGTTCCAGCAGATAATGTAGTTCCTTGGACTACTCTTAATACAACACCAACACTTTCTTTCGCAAGTAATGGCTATTACTATGCTCACCTTGTCCTTTTAGATAATGTTGGAAATCAATCTCAAATTTACAATTCACCAATGATCGTTTCTGATACTCAAGCTCCAGTTATTAGAGAGCTTTGGGCATATGATAAAACAGTTCCAACTGGATATGAAGATTTACCTGGCACAGCTACATCATATACTGCAGCTTCAACATATACAGCTGGCACAGATTACTTCTATATAAATGAAAGTAGCCAATATGTTCCAGATTATAGTATTACAAGTCAAGCAACATTTAATGCTTCTAAAACTGAGCATGGAACATTATATACAAGGTCTGGTGTTGAATACCCAGAATATCAAAATAGCCATGTATATACTAATGAAAGCACATTTGGAATTCATATTAAGGCTTATGATACAGGCACAACTCAATCAGGCCTAAAAGAAGTCAGAATTACTGGTAATTTAGTTTATCCAAGCAGCCAAACATGTGTTACTATTGCAGGCAGTAGTTTTAATAATACAACAAATGTTTATGAAGGTGATTTAACCTTTGCTGGTGGTGCAACTCCAGGAACACAAACAATTACAGTTACTGCTGAAGACTATTCTGGCAATACTACAACATCTACTTGTACAATTATCTATGACCCAAATCCATCAACTGGTAATTTTGCTTTATATAGTGTAGGCACAAATGATTCTTTACCAGCTTATTTAAATTATAATTCATGCCATATGACATTTAAGATGGTTATTAATGCTACTGATGCTACAACTGCTGTTAAATACTATCAATTAGTCGGTGATATTGTAGATGCTGGCTCACCAGTAGCTTGGCCTACAAGCGGTGGTACACCAGCTAGTTCCGTCACACTATCTGCTTTACATATTAGTAGTGGCGATGGCACAAAGAGCTTTGGGGTTAAGTTAATTGATGCTGCAGGCAATATTACAACTCTTCCAACACAAACAAGAGTTTATGATGATACTCAGCCAACAGGTACTTTAGTTGCGTCAGGCGTTGAAGATTCAAATCATAATATTTGGATTTCAGCTGGTACTGGCATGTCATTAGCTGCAAGTGCTGTTACACAATCAACTATTACCTATACTGCAGCTGATGCTACATCTGGTTTATATAGTGGTTGGCCAAAATTCTATATTAGAGATGGCGGAACTGACTATGAAATTCCAGGTGTTATTACAAGTGGTACAAATACTGCAGCTGCTGGTTCATTTACCTTTGATATGACCCATCCATCAGATGTTGCAGCACATATTCATACTGGTGCAAATATTATTGTTATGAAGCTTAAAGATAACTCAGGCAATACAAGAGAAGCTACATGTACAGTTAATATTGAAGCAACATGGACACTTGGAACTCCAACATTACATGGATACTTACTTTGTGCTAATGAATTTAATCATACAACAAAAGATTTAATTTCTGCTACAGTTGTTGATAATATTAGTGGTGCTTTCTCTGAGCGCGACTCATTGCAAGTTTGGACAAATACAACACAAAATTCTACTACAACTTCTGCTTCACAGATTACATGGACAGGAAATAATCAATTAGTTGAAAGTGAGTCAATTAGTAAGACATTTGCTGAAGATTCTGCTTCTAACTATCTCCATGTTAAGGCTGTAAGTATTGTTGGAAACGTTGCTTATGCACACATTCAATTTAATGTTGATAAAACTGGCCCAACATACAGTGAAACTTATTCAGCACATGTTAATAATGCTACAACAAATATTACACTTTCAAATGGTAATGATAATTTAAGTGGTATTTATCAAATTAAGATTGAACCAGGCACTAATACTCCAATTGAGTCTGGTACATGCTCATGGACAGCTTATGAAGATAAATCATATGCTATTACATTAGGACCACGAACACAAGGTGGAAATCCTGAAGATGGTAATTATTCAGTTATTATTACCGTTAGAGATAGAGCTGGAAATGAAACTCAAAAAATAATTAATTGGGAATATGATAATACTATTCCAGGTGGTGCTCTTGTCTTAAAGAAAGCATCACAAGATGTTAATAAAGATGACCCATCTCCAGAGTCTTCATTCAGAGCTCAAATTACATTCTATGATTCAGCTGATTCAAGTGATCCACACTATGACCCAACAGATGATTATGGAACAATTCAATATAAATTATATGGTGATTTTGGTACATCTATTCCAACAGGTCAGTCTGCTGCAGCAAGTGCAACAGCTGAAAATGATGCTCAATGGGTTACAATGACTGCTAATACAATGACAATTGGTCCATTATATTGTACTAAAAATGCTAATGATGCTCCTGCTGATGGTGTTGAAAAGAAAATTTATCTTAAACTTAAAGATGATGCTGGAAACGTTACGCAACCAATCATGGTTTCATTCGTTTATAACCCAGTTACAGCAGAGCTTACAATTGACCATTTAAGTCATAATAGAATTAGCTGTGTCCATGCTAGAAGAAAAACAGGTACATCAACTATTTCTGATGCAACATTACCAAGTGAATATGCTTCAGAGACAGGCTCAGAAGACTATGCAGATAAGATTTGGTTCAGAGTAACATGTCCACAAACAATTCAAGAATGGAAAGTTGCAGCATTTGTTACTTATCCAAGTAGCCAAACAACTGGTGCAGCAATTACACCAATGTCAACACATGGTTCAGGAGCTAACATTTCAAGCTCATCTGGATATCATCAAACAGGCACAAGTGTTACTGAGTGGTGAGTTGAAGTTGATGGCAAAGACTATCGACAAGCAATTCGTGCAGCCAAGAATTTAACAGGTAATATCGATTCTGACTCACCTGAAGTTGATGGTGTGTACTACATTGTTGTATTTGGTAAGAACTTAGCTGGTGCTTGGTCAATGGCCGGCACTGCAGCTGAAGTTCCATCTGCCTAATACTAGTTATTAAAAATTAATATATAGCCGGGGCAGATATATAAAAATCCCCGGCTATTTAATTAAAATATATAGAAATTGTAAACAAAAATAAAGGAAAGGGTGTAATAAATGGCAAGTTATCCATTAGTAACATATACAAACTTAAAGCATAAAGTTATTACTGGGCTAAGTAATGGTAGTCTTGTTATTGGTGATGAAAGTATTACACCTGTTTTTTCTAAAACAACAGAAAATATTTTACCTTTCAAAGTTTCATTTGTTAGCCCATATAATCAAATAACTGGAACATTTACTGCAAACAGAGCTTTAAATGCTTTTGAGGTTAGAATTTCTCCAGCTGAAGAAACAAGTTACGGTCCTGGTGAAGGTATCTGTGCTTTTTCAATAGTTGGTATAGCTGGAAATACTTCAAATAATTTTATTATTCCTATTAATTCGGCCACTTGTTTATGTAGCCCATCAAATACTTATAGAATTTGTTTATTAGCTCAAAGTGAATTAGACTATTCTTGGGACTGCACTCAATTATATATGGTAATTGATACAAATACTTCATTTACTAATACTTATACTGAGGTGGAATTTCTTAAGTCTACTGGCACACAATATATAGATACAGGTCTTGGTGTTTCATCCTCTATTAAAGTAGAAATTACTTTATTACCAACAGTTCAAGGAGTTGATGAGCGCTTTTTTGGTGCTTATGATAATGGTATTTTCTTAGGTCAATTGGCTAGCAAATGGCGTTATGGTAGCACTTGTGAAAAAAATGACATTGCAATTGATTATGCAACTAAAACTACTGTAACAGCGAATGGCGCAGCTTGAACATTTAATGGAGTAGAAAAAACTGCTAGTACTATTGGAAATCGTGGTAATAGAATGCTTATTTTTGGAGCATCTTATAGAAGTGATGCTCTGTATGGAGCGGGTCGTTGTCAAATTTATACTTGCAAGATTTGGGATGGGGCTAATTTAGTTAGAAATTTTGTTCCTTGTATTAGAAATTCTGATAATAAACCAGGAATGTATGATAGAGTAAATAATGTATTTTACACAAATCAAGGTTCGGGTGAATTTTTATATGGCCCATTAAAGTCAGTCCCACAAAAATATCAACAAGTAAACTATATTGAGTCTAGTGGTAAACAATATATTGATACTAATTTTGTGCCATTAATTTCTAATACTTGAAAAATTGAAGCTGATGTATCATTTCATACTTCTGATGTAAGGCAAGCAATTTTTGGAAGCTATGGCAGAAATAATTCAACTAATAATTATCTATGCTGTGAAATAACTGCAGGAAATAAATTTAGATTAGTTAGCTATAATGAAGATAGAAATTCATCGGCTACTATGGCAGTAAATAAACTATATAAATTAATAGTATATAATGATGCCAATAAAGCATATTTGAGAATTATGGGTGAAAATACTGATGAAACAACTGATTATGTCACATTAATAGATAATAATAACTCAGAGCTACTATTTAAAGATTATAGAGATAATATTTTTACGCTTGAATCAATTAGGCTTTATTCATTTAAAATAAGTAATAATACCGGTCCAGTGCGTCACTTAGTTCCATGTTATAGAAAAGCCGATAATATAGCTGGAATGTTTGATTTAGTAGGTAATCAATTTTATCGTGACCCAGAATCAACAATTAACTTAGGTGATATTTCGGCTACTTATACAAACTTTAATTATAATACAAGTTATAATTTAGATAGCTGGGGCGGAAATGTTGGCACTGCTAAATTTTTTGGTTCAGGTGGGTATGAGAATGCTCCATATTATGCTTATTATAAAACGACTAATGGCACTTCTGGTGGTTCGTATAAAGATACGGCAGATAATATGACTATTGAAGCTGGTAAGAAATATACAATGTCAATTTATGTAAAAGCAAGTAGAGAAGTAGCCAGTAATAGTGAGTATCTTTTTACATTAAATAGACACAGTGATAATTATTACATTACATATAATTCTCAGGTTAACCTTACAACAGATTGACAAAGACTTACTAAAACATTTACTGCTTCTGCTGCCCAAGCTGGTAATTATTGTGTGAGAAATATTATTTATACAACTGTACCAGCCGATACAACAGTTTATTTTTCAGGATTTCAATTAGAGCTAAATGATCATGCTACCCCATTTGCTTTAGGAACAAGAGATTTTAGTAAAGGTAGTAACGAAAATAATTGCAACTATCTAAAATATACTCCAACTGATTATGATAGTTATGAAGTTCATTGTGGCGGGTCAGCACAATTTAGTGAATTGTGATTAATTAGTTGCCCGAGTAGTGCTAGAATACAGACAATAAAATTAATAAGGAGTATGACAGGCTTAGCCTTAAAAGAGGCCAAAGATTTAGTAGAAATTTGTCCATGTTGTATATATGATTCTACAAATAATCAAGAGTTCTTATTAGATAAATATGATGAATATGCAAGTCAATTTGAAGCTTGCGGAGCAGCTATTGAGCTAAGATAATATATAAGAATTAATATGAAAGTTCTGATAATTAAAGTCAGAACTTTTATTTATATTTGCTAAATTATATGAGTTTCAAGCTAAAAGGAGTAAAAGTATGGCAGATTTCCAAAGTAAATTCTCTGGTATTGAAGTAGATACAACTATACGTAGATTATTAAACTGGGCCAATGCTGGCTTCCCAAGTGCTTTTAATAACCTATCTAGCGGTGATTGGTCAACATATGATAATATTACTGTTGATAGTATTGATTATGCTGTTATATGGCGAATTGCTCCAACAAGCTCAAATCAAGTTTATGGCCTAGGCATAGATAAAAATACTGGTCGTTTGTATCAAATTTATAATAATAAAGGCACATATAGTGTTTCAAATGTTGGTATTGATACAAGAAATACAGCTGGTTCAACTAACTTAAACTCAAAATTATACTTAGTTGGTGCTCAACAACAGGCCACTGATGCTCAAACTTATTCTCAAGCCCTTGTTTATACAGAAGGTGGAAAGTTATATTCAAATAGCTCTGAAGTTGTTAACAATGCTGATAATCAAGACATTGATGGAAAAAAATGATTCGAAAAAAATACCGGAACATCAGAATATTTAAGAATTAATGATGACGGTGACCCAGATGAAGATGCTGATCGTCCAGAAAATATGATGGGTGAAAATATGCAAAGTGATCCAGACTTATTTATTTATTCAACTGGCTTTAATATTAAAGATGGCGGTACAGAGGCTAGTATACAGCTAAGCTTTCCAGATAGAAGCGGTAAAATGGGTCTTGAAGTTGAAATTGTTGACTTAACGGAGCTATAGTATGAGATATAAAGTAGTTGTTAATGGCGTATCCCATACTATCTGGGACATTCATCAACAATATGAAGTCTATTGTGGCTCAGTTGATTCAAGCACAAAAGATAGAGTAATATTAACATTTAATGAAGATACTCAATCATTTATTGCTAAAATTGAAAATCCAAGCCCAAAAACATTAGATTTATTCAATAGAGGCAAACTTGGATTCGGTATCTCTAGATGTAATTTTGGTAAAAAAGACCATTGGCATCGTGGTGGAGATAATATGAGCTCAGTTAATGCAACTATGAATGGAACATGAAGCGCTTCATATAATGACCCAATTAAAAATGCAAAGAAAGCTAAATATCATCCAAGATGAAGTCGTGTTGTTAATAATTTAACTAAAGTGACAGATTTAGAATATATTGAAATTCCAGCTAGCAGAATTCCAGGCCCTGGGCATCATGAATATACGCGTAAAACTATTGTATGAAACTATTATAGAGGATTATTAGTTTCAATTGTTGGAAACCCTGATAGTATTAATACTATGGAAAGGACCCGTAGCTTAAATTATAAAACTAATTGTAAATCTATTAAATTAAATTATAGTAAGTCTACTGGACGATATTCAATTCCAACACCAGGCGAAAGTATTCTTGATGTTAATGCTACATTAATCGGAAATAATACCTATCAAATATTTATTAATAATATTACAGGCAGTTTCTTAAATATGTATCAAAATAATTATTTAATGATTGGTGTTAAATATTATGGGCCTCTCTGAAGTTCTAGCGGTCATGGGAGTAGCTGACATCGTGGTTCAAACTCTTCAAATCAGCACAGAATAAGTATGGGGATGGAAAAAGATAATTTAAGTAAAAGGCACTATGGTCATCGAGTTCAATCTCAAACAGTACAAAACTTAATGTTTAATTTCTCGCCCGATTTAAATTTAGCACCATACCAGCATCTTACTAGATTAAGTGGCCAAGATGGTCATAGAACATATGATGTAAAAATTGATGGCACTTGTGAAATTTATTTATATTATCACTGCACAGGGCATAAAATTTGCTCTTTAGTTACAGGAATTCCATATAATACTTGGTATGAAGATCAATATTGAGATTATAATGATGAGTAATTAATTTACCGCGGATACCGGTGGTAGACGCGTGATTCACATTTTCGGTTAGGCCACGTTGGTTCGCGGCCGTATTGGTGGGGCAGGGGTACTTCTTTAAATAAAATTAAGAAGGAAAATGTGAACTTGCAGATATACATCGGATTCATATAGATTATAGGTTGTCTATAAACCTTAAAATAGACAAAAAAAGAAAATTTACGGAGGTCAATTAATGGCTAATTTACAAAAGATTATCAAAGTAACTCAGGCACAGTATAATACATTGGCCTCTGGAGGTACTGTTGGTGATTATACAGGATTAGATGAAAATTATCTTTACCTTGTTAAAGATGAAGGTATTGAATCTTTAATTACCAGAGTTACTTACTCACAATTGAAAAGTCTTCGTGATAATAAGCAATTATTACCAGGAATGAGATATCAAATAACAAATTATAAAACGACAACAAAAGCATATAATACATCAGCCGCTGGCCATGATTTTGATGTTATTGTTTTAGCCTTGTCAGAAGACACTCTTGCAGAAGATGCAAAAGCTATTTGGCATAATGGCGACAGTTATTTTATGCGTCAATATTTAAATAGAGCGCAGTGAATGACACCATTACCAGATTTAGCTACTATTGATACTAAATTTAAATATTTTATTCAATCCGGCAATGATCCACGAGAAAACTATGACCGTGGAAATAATTTTACTCAATTAACAACTGTAGTAAATCAAGATGATGTTGAAGTACCTGCAGTGTTAGATACAGCACCAGATGGTGATGATTTTTATGATTGCTATTATGTTTATGACGGTACATATCAATTAATTAGGGGCCAAAATGAGTTAGTTTCTGTTCAGTATGTAATGAATATTTGGAATAATGATATAGAGTATACTAATGTTGGTAATAGTAGATATAAAAGTAGTGATATTTTTACTGTTATTGATACCGAGACTAGAAATAAGCCAGTTTCAGCATCTTGGTATGATGGCGCAGATCCAGTTGGTAATAAAGAATGCATTTTATATTCTGTTTATGAAGAAAATGGTGAAACACGCTATTCAACAGATGACCATGGTAACGTTGCTCAAATTCGTAAAATGACAACTGCAATTCACCCTCGTTGAAATATAAGCGTACCTGCTTTTTATGGCAATAAGCATATTTGGTCAAATGAGCAAGACCCAGAATATGATGATCCAGATGAAGAAACAGTCGATTATGAGCATATATATGTATTTGATGGCCAAAATATTATTGATGGTGATGTTTATGATCGTTGAATTAAATTTAGTAATAGTCCAGACCCAGAAGAATTATATTTAGAGGATATGAATTTCTGTACATACTATTTAACATGAAATTTTGTTGATGCAGAGTTAGAGGAAATCAATATTCCACTTTTATATAAATCTGATGGATTATATAAAGGCTTTACTTTAGAAACTGGTGTAGACTACGATGATGTCTTTAAGTATTGAGATAATTATGAATTAGATGGCGTTGAATATAGCAGATGACTTAAATACTCAGGTAATTCTGGCAGTAGCGGGCAAACGAATGATATTTATTATTCATTTATTTTAACACAAAAAATTGTGGAAGATAATGAATTTACTATTACACAAGATCAATTAACAAATGCAGCTGGCGCTGCTGTAACAGTTTATGATAAATGGGTTGAATATTATCCAAATGGTGACGGCTGACAAACTAATAATATACATTTATCAACTAAGATGGTAGAGGCCGACATTAAAAATGTGCCTGTAGCAAAATTAGACGCCTGGGATTTAAAATATTGTTTAGATAATAATTTAGATAGGTTTGATTGGGCTGATACTGCTAAGGGAAAGGGTGTAATTTATTATATGAAAGATGAGTATAATAATGAGTGCCCATATGATTTTAAAAATATATTATTTACAAATGATAGCTATGGTATTGATAGTAGCTATACATTTAGCTCATCTAATAATGAAGATAGGTCAATATCAACTTGAGCTTGCTATAATAATACTATAAAGTCAAACACTTCTGGTATATCTCATTACTTGCCTCGTAATATTTTTTATCATTTTAGCAATATATATGGAAATTATATAGGTAAGAATAGCACAGATAATTTATTTATTAGTAATGGCGGTAATAGCACATATAACAATAAAATAGGTGATAATTGTAGTGTAAATAAAATATATTATGGTAGTGCTTCTAATATAATTGGTAATAGCTCTAGTAGCAATACTATTCAGTATAATGCCTATAACAATATAATAGGAAATAATAGCTCAAATAATTATATTTATCAACAATCAAGTTATAATGTAATTCAAAATAATGCTAGTGGTAATACTCTGAATAGACAGTGTAATTATAATATTATTGGTGATGGTTGCTATAATAACTATCTTAACACTGGCTGTGAAAATAATATATTTTTAGAGCAAGCGCATGATAATGTATTAAGCAATAATTCAGCATACAATAAATTTATTGGGGCATACAGCAATAATACTGGTCAAAATTGTAAGTATAATACTTTTGAACAGTATGCTAGGTCAAATACTATTGGTAATTACAGTGAAAAGAATACATTTAAACAAGATGCTAATAATAATATATTAGGTACTTATGCTTTAAATAATATTTTTGGGAATGGTGTTCATCATACATATTTTGGGACATCTGGCTCACAAATAAATTATGTTAAAAATGTTATAGTTGATAGCGAATGTAGCTATATTAACTTAACGCACACTTCAGATTCTGGTAGTCCAGGAACAAGTAATTACTTACAAAATATTCATTTACATATGGGTATTAATGGAACTTCTGGCACAGCAAAAAATATTTTAATTAAAAGAAATTTAAGCTATGAAACTGAAGTTAAACCAGCAGATGCAAAGGAGATCATTTTAGAATAACTATGAAATATTTAATGGGTTCAAATTATTTTTTCTCAAAGTACAAAGACTTTACTCCTCATGATTTAGATACAATTGAGCTAGTAAATACAAAAGAATTTAGGTACAAACGTATAATTAGGGGTCAGGGTAAAGACATTTTTCAGCTTAGAAGAAAGCCAAAAGAAGAGCTAATCCAAGATGCATTAAGATCTAATTTACCAATGGTAATTGGCAAGTTTTTAATTCCCGAATTTAATGAAGAAATTGGCTTTGTAGTTGATGATTTAAGAGAATTAAAACCATTAATTGACAAAATTGATGATAAGCATAAATATGAAAAAATTATTTATGATGCTTATTTAGAAAATGGCAAATTTGAATTAACACAAGAGCAAAGAGATGCAGCTTACGCAGAATATAAAAAATACAGAAGCTAATTTTAAAAAGTAGAGGATAAGAGAATATGGCAGGAACTAAATATATTGAAGGCAGTTTAAACGTTACTGGTTCAGTTACATCAACAAGTAATCCACTAGAAGTAACAGCTAATAGAGTTACTTCTGTTTCAGCATTCTCAGATGACAATCATTATCCTACAGCAAAAGCTGTTAATAGCGCTATCACCACAGCTATTAACGGAATTCCTGCATTTATGTTCTATAAGGGCACAGTCGGTGATAATGCTACGATTACATGAGCTAATTTACCTGCTGCGGCTACTACTAATTCCGGACATACTTATAAGGTAATTACTGCACATACTGCTGACACAAAATGTGCTGCCTGTAAAGTTGGCGATACAATTATTTCAAATGGTAGCACTTGAAATGTTATTCCTTCAGGTGATGATGTTGAAGACACCTGAAGAAATATTAAGGTAAATGGGACTGAATTTTTAGGAACTGGCTTATCTACTGGTGCAGTTAATTTTGTAAATGGAACTAATGTTACTATTACTACTGAGACAGTGAGTGGTTCTAAAAATATTAAGATTTCATCTTCTGACCAATATACAGGAACAATTACAAAAGTAAAAACTACTGCTGGAGCTCATACTGCTATTGATGTTTCAAGTGGAGCCGCAACTTTTAATATTCCAACAAAGACAAGTCATTTAACCAATGACAGTGGTTTTGTTACTTCTAGTGGTGTTACTAAAATTACTGCTGGAACTGGTTTAAATACTACAAGTAATGATACTACTACTGATGGTGGCAATATTACATCTACTGGAACATTGTATTTAACTAAATCCGGAGTTACTGCTGGCACATATCAAGGACTTACTATAGATAAATATGGTCGTGTTACAGCTGCTTCAAATCAAGGATATCTAACAAGTGAAGTAGATACTCTTGGTACAGTATTAAATAGAGGTAATACAGCAACTACTGATATTAATTTTAATAATAAAGATTGGTATAATGCAGGTGTCCAAAAGACTGCTTACGATTATAATACCAATCAAAATCCAGCCACACAATACTGGTGGTATAAAATTACTCCTCCAGCAAGTAATGCTTCAGACAGATATTTCATTGCAGTAGAAGGAGATGTTAATTATCCAAGAGGTAGAGGTAATTATATTTTAGATGTTTCTAACTATAATAATGGAACTTCTTATAATGTATCTCTTACAAATCTTGGCTCAACAAATAATAGTGATGGACACTTATTAGCTGTTGCAATAGATGGAAATGGTAATGTTTATGTGCAAGCAAATGCTGCCTGAACAAGCTATTTAAGATTTATTAGACATGGTGCAGCTACAACTCAAGCATATACTCAAGTAGGTAAAGCTGCTTTTGGCACTGCATCTGGTTTTACCTCATTAAAAATGATTAAAGATGCTGGTTGCATTAGATTAAATGCAGGTAGTATTGATAATACTGCTTCAAATACTGGACAAGCGCAAGTATTTGCAGATGTATTTATTGAAAATGGTACAAAACTTTCTAGTAAATATTTGACTACTCACCCAACAATTACTTTGTCATCAAATTCTACCTCTACTCCTGCTAAGTTATCTTATAATGGCACCTTTACGGCAATTACAAGTATAACACAAGATGCTAATGGGCACGTCACTAAGTTTAATACTGCAACATATACTTTACCTGCGGATAGCAACACAAACTATTACCATACTCGAGTATATAGCTCTGGATTAAAAGTTAGTACTGGTACTGGAGTTAGTGATATGTATATTCCAGATGCATCTACAACACAAAAAGGTGTAACTCAATATACTGCTGCTAACTTAAATACTTGGATTAACCAATTATCTACAGGAGATAGTGTTCCAGTAGATGCTGATTACTTCATCTCACAATATGTCGGTGGTGGTACAAGCACTACTACATTCCATCGTAGACCAGTATCAAAGATCTTTGATTATGTTAAAGGTAAATTATCAATTTCAAGTTCTAATAATACCGCACAATGGGGTAGTGCTGTTGTAGTTGGTACTGTTGGCGGAACTGAGCTTAAATTTACAATGCCTAACAATCCAGATAATAATACTGCTCATAGTCATAGTGCTGGAGTTGGTTTAACTGGAAGTGGAACTGCAGGAACAAGTGGTACATATTCATATAAGGTTAATCTTGTTAATGAAACAGCAGCTTCAAATGCAGCAACATACGAAGCTGGTGGTACAAGTAAATTCTATGCAGTTCAATTAGATAAAAACAACAAACTCGGCGTTTATGTTCCATGGACTGACACCGATACAAATACACATAATTCTCATAAAATCAATTCTGGATTAAAGTCTGACGGCACTACTGATATTATGAGTGCTTCAGCTAGTTCTGGTGATATCACATTAGGTGATTCTGGAGTAACTGCTGGTGCTTATGGGGATAGCACTGCTCAAACACCTAATTATGGTGCAACATTTAAAGTTCCTTCAATTTCTGTTAATGCTAAAGGTATTGTTACCGATATTGGTGAGCATACTGTTCAAATCCCTGGAAATGAAGCCAGCAGTAATAGAGAGTTAGTCACATATACTTCTGGTGGTAGCTATACTATTCAAAATACAAAAGATTATTTATTTACAGAAACAGTTTCAGGGGCATTAAATCTTACTTGTGAATTTACCTCCAATTTTAATTCTGTATATCATATATTCTTATATGTAGGAGAGTCTGTTCCAACTGTAACTTTAGATACCACTGTATCTGGTGGTAAGCCGATATTTTTAACTGATTATACTCTTTCAAATTTAAGTGTTTTATCATGCTATGAAATAACTATTATGGGTCGTTTTGTATATATTTATAAACTTACTTACCCAATGTTTAACTTCTCAAAAAATTATGTCATACGTTTTCCTAATACTATTACATCATATGATGCCTACCAAAGCTTTACTCCAACGCCTACAATGACTTCTGGTGGTAAATCTGTATCTACAGCTGTTTATATGAACCAAGATTTTGAAGTAACTATACCTACATCTAAGCCTTATACATTTACGACAGCTGTATTCAAAAGTTCAGATGGGAATACTACCCTTTATTCAGTACCTTCAAGGATCCTTAGTGATAACCCTAGATCATTTGTAATACCTAAAAGTGTAATAAGTAATGATATTAATCAAGATTTTATAATGAATCTAGGTTTTGTATTAGATACTTATACTTTAACAATACAATGCCAAGGTGATAGTGTTCCGCGTTCTCAACTTACTGGACACCTTTATGGTTATAGTATTACCCGTAGTCGTTGGGTAGAGCTAACTAATTTTAGTTTGAGTACGGCTAGTACAACTGTAACTGCAATTTATTATGCATATTATAAGCTAGAAATATCTGGATTAACTGAAGGAACAGACTATACAAAAACAATAACAACATCTAATTTAACTACAACTACTGCTTATGAGAGTGCTGTTTATTATAATGGAAACAATACAGGTACTAATGCCAGTATTACTATTGCTATTACAGAAGTTTCTGCACAGGCATAAGTAAAAAAATAAAATAAATTGTATAATATTGTATGAGAAATTTAAGAGTTATTCCAAGCGAAGATGCTATTGTTTTAAATAAAGCGCCAGTTTTAATAGAAACTGTTTTTGGACCAGCTGGCAGTGATATTATATCTGGGACAAGTTATAGCACAGGATTGGAGACTACAGTATTTATTAATAATGAAGCAAAACCATTTAAAATTACCTATAGTTACAATAAATTTGGGCCACTTTATACACAAACTTCGACTGCTGGGGAAACTATAACTATTTCTTTGATAATAGACCTAAATGACTGTGGATCATTGATGGCCGGTTTATTTAATACTAGATATTATACTACACGTTTGTATATTTATAGTATAACGCCACTAGATGGTACGACTTATGATGCTACAACAGCAGTTGTACGTTTTAGGGGGTACAAACCTGGTGATAGTGCAGATTTAGTTTATCTTTATAGCATTAACCAGACAGATAAGATGCTCTTTGGGGATAAGGAAATTATATTTAATATAAGAGATGCCTTGGGTCCAAATATGGATGGCAGTAGTTCAAAAAATTGTCATATATATAATCCACGTAATAAATGGATCATAAACGGTTATTCAAGGGCAGGTAGTAGAACTGACCCTGTAGTAGTAGTTGATGCAGTAGATGAAACAACTATTTTAGATTATTTATGTGGAAATGATATAATTATTAGTGATGGGGCTATAAATACTAGTCAGTATGTTTCAAATACTCCAATAGCTTGATCAGCACTGTTAAATTCAGTTTCTTTGGGGGCTATAAATGAAACAGTATGGGCCACATCTAAAATGACAAATGGTGCGGCTATTAATGGACAGACTTTAAGTTGAACAAAGCCATTAAAGCAGCTTTATTTATTAAATGGTACTATATATGATCCGTTTGATAATGTTACTATGACTCTTAGCACAACTAATAAGCAGATTACTTTAAGTGGCGGGTCTAGCGGTACAGGCAGTGATCATAGTACAGATACTTTTTCAGCTTCATTTTTATTATTATATACTGATGGCACCCAAGATAGGTTAAATTTAACTATGCCGGTAGATCATTATTATGATGCCCCATGTTTAGTTGCTGGTACAATAGTTAAGACACAGGCTGGAGATAAAAAAATTGAAGACATAATTTATTCAGACTTATTATTAACTTATGACGTATTTCGTGGTAAATTATGTTATCAGCATCCAGCATTCATCAAAAAAGAGCATAATACAGAACAGTATTTATTAATTACTCTTACAGATAATACAGAAATAAAAATAGTACGAGAGCATAATTTTTATGACATTAAAAATAAAGTATTTTTAGATATTACAGATTATAATTATGATAAGTTAGACCTAGACAATATTTTATTTATGCATATTAATGAGGATGGCAGTTTAGGCACTATTGGAATTAAATCTATAAAACCAATTGCTGATCATGTTACATTTTATACACTATTTACAAGTGGCACAATGTGCTATTTTGCAGGAAATGTTTTAAATGGAAGTCCATATTTTAATTTTTTAGGCGGTATGAAAGACAATGATACATTAAATACAAATTTAATGGAAATAGCAGATACTACAATGGGTCAGCTTCCATATCAGTCTTTTAAAGAAAATTTTGGTGCTTTATATGAGCCATTATATAAAAGTTGTTTATTAAACTATATTGGAATAGGCCTTTTGAGCAATCTTCATGAACAAACTAAAGAGGCAATCAGTGCGCATACAACTAATGATCCAGTTATTCGTTTCCGTGAAATAGTAAATACTTTTTGGGCAGATTTACAAACTTATGATAATGACCTTTGCTATCTTACTTTTAGATATAAGAATGGTACTGAGTCAAAAATACAAGCAAAATTTAAAGATACAATCTTAATTCCATTTGGTACATTTTATAATGTAGGAGACCGTAAAATATATCATAAAGATGATGCTTATATGGTTGAAATGAACACAGTATTTGAGGAGATATAATGCAAAAAACATTTATTAATGGACTAAACTTATTTGCAAGAAGTGTTTGTATTGTTAAAGAATCTAAAACGCAACTACTAAATGTACAATTTCATTTAGCGCATCATTGTAATTTAAATTGTAAATATTGTTCAGCTACTTGTTTCGATACTTTATACTTACCAAGCAAGTCTGAATTAAAGAAAGGTGAATGAATAAAAGAATAATCTAATGTTACATTTAAGTTTGTTAGTTGGTAAACTTCACAGAGTGGCTAAGCAACCAAAGTCTTTTTTTGAATATTTTCTTCCAAAAAGCGAACAAAAATATTTGCAATTTAAGCAGCCCACATTAACAGTTGGTATTTTACATTATAATGAATCAGTAAGTCTAATAGAAAGGGCTGTAAAATCTATTACCGTACAACATCTTTCTGTTAAAATAAAAATTTATTGTGATGGTGGCGCCGTTAAACTGCCAAATATGCCCGGCACTGAAATTAAATATCTTAAAAGACATGCTGGTCCTGGGTATGTTAGAAATAATTTAATTAAAGATTGTGATACTGACTATATTACCTTTTTAGACGGAGATGATGTATTAAATCCAGGTGCTATTAAAGTTTTTTATGATAGTATTAAAAAATATCATCCTGATTTGGTCTATACTACTCGACAAGAGGAGACTTCAGCAGGACAATACATCAAGCATCCTGATTTATTTTGCTTAACAGTATGTCATGGTAAAGTATATAATGTAAATTTTTTAAAAACTAATAAAATTATTTTTAGAGAAGATATAATTCTTTGTGAAGATATGTATTTTAATTTAGAAATATATAATAAAACAAGAAATATTTATTTTATAAATAAAAATACTTATACTTGAAAATATAATCAAAATTCTTTATTACGTTCACAAGGAATTGATACATCAGTAGATTCATCATATGTTTGTTTCGATCAAAATTTAAAAGCTTTAAATTGATGGCTAGATAACATAGAAACTAATGGGTATGTTAATAGTGCATTACATATTTTTGCTCATAATATTTGGTATTATAAAACTCAATTATCAGTCTATAATTCAGTAGAAGAGCATGATTATTATATTAAAAGATTTTTTACAGAGCACGTTAATAGACAATATACTAAAAAAGAATTAAAGATAGCTGATAAAATTGGTAAGCGACTAAACTTACTAATTAGAAAAAAAATTCCATTATTTAGCTCACAGTATAAAAAGTATAAATAAAGTAAAGCCTCTATTCGGGGGCTTTTAATTTATTAGCCAAATAAAGGCTCTTTTTTATTGTATAATATATTGAGGTGTTTATATGAAGACAGAAGAATTTAATAAAATTGTTGAAGGTCAATTAGAAAGAATTAGAAGTGTCTTAGTTAAAAAAGCAGATGAATATAATTTAGAAGAAGACCGTTTAGGCTTCTTTAAGCGTTCGGCAGCTTTTGCTCAAGAAACTCCTGAACAAGCTCTCTATGGGTTCCTTTTGAAGCATTTACAAAGTATTACAGACATGGTAATGAGTGGTAAAAGTTATTCAGATGATTTATGGAAAGAAAAGATTACAGATACAATGAATTACCTTTGTTTATTACTTGGTTTAATTGAAGATACAGGTAGAGCTAAACAAAAACCTGGCCCAAAAGCTCAAAGAATTAGATTAGTTGAGGAAAAGAAATAATGAGTCAAGAATATACACAATATATAGTAGAGCATAAAGCCAACGTCGAAAAAGCTTATAGATGGCTTTTTCAGCATAATATCTTAGATATTCATACAGCTAGACCCACACAAATTATAAATCATGATTTATCTAAGTATCAACCAGAAGAATACGATGCTTATGATAATTATTTTTATGGCACTAAAACTAAAGAAGTAAAAGAAGCATTTGATTATGCGTGGCTTCATCACATTCATCATAACCCGCATCATTGGCAATATTGGGTATTAGTTAATGATGAAGATGGAACTAAGGCTCTTGAAATGCCTGAAGAATATGCTATTGAAATGGTTTGTGATTGGTGGGCTTTTTCACATAAATCTGGCAATCTAAAAGAAATTTTTGATTGGTATAAAAGTCATAAAAAGAATATGATTTTACATGAAAAAACTAGAAAATTCGTTGAGGATTTATTAGATAAAATTAAAGAAATTTTGGAGACTGAAGATAATGCTGAATAAAGATTTTTATAATAAATTGCCTGGATTTGTTTGTGAGATACTTGATGAACTTATTGAAAAATATAGTGAAAAGTCTTGGTTTGAACAAGCTTGGAATGAATATAGAGAATATGTTTTAAGTGTTGAAGATATTTTTGACCTTAAAATGCCTGGATATGTTTTTAATAAATATGTAAAAGCGGAGGAAAAATAATGGCATTAGCAGACAAGATTTTTAAAGAAGAAGTAAATAAATTATTAACAGAAGGTTTTAATGATAAAGATTATGAAGTCAGACCTAAATGGCCTGATGGAACACCAGCTCACACCATTAAAACTTTTTGTGCTATTAGACGCTATGATTTAAGTAAAGAATTCCCAGCTCTAACACTTCGCACACAAGCATTTAAAGGCGTCGTAAGAGAGCTTTTGTGGATGTGGCAGAAGAAATCTAATGTCGTTGATGAATTGGGCAAATCGGCAGCTATTTGGCGCGCCTGGGAGCGTCCTGATGGAACCATTGGCAAAACATATGGCTATCAATTAGGAAAAGTCTCACATTACTCTTATGGCGATTTAGACCAAGTAGATAATTTAATTTATTTATTAAAGAATAAACCAATGGACCGCAGAATGATTGTTACTATGTGGTGTCCAGAAGACTTACATGATATGGCACTTCCTCCTTGCGTCTATGAAAGTATTTGGGACGTAACTGATGGAAAGCTTAATTGCACACTAATTCAACGTTCCGGTGACCTTTTAGCAGCAGCTTGCTCTGGTGGCTGGGACACAATGGAATATGCTATTCTTCAACATATGCTTGCACAAGTCTGTGGGTATAAAGTTGGTGAATTAGTTCATATCGTTAATAATTTACATATTTACGATAGACATGTCGAAGCAGTCAAAAAGGTCTGTGAAAACCCAGAATATGATGCTCCAACTTTATGGATTAACCCTGAAGTAAAAGATTTCTATGCTTTTACAGAAGATGACTTTAGATTAGATAATTACCAATCAACAAAGCTTATGGAAAAGTTTGAGGTGGCAGAATAATGGTTGAATACACAGTTGATACATTAGTTCATTTATATGATAGCTTAAATGGTCAGATTGAGTGTGTTAGAAGCGATTTAGAAGAATTTAATCATATTGGTTTTAGCCCAAATCTTACAGAGGAATATAGAGCTGAAATTGAAGCGGCTCATGCAAAAACAGAAAAAAGACTTGAAAAGCTTACCAGTATGAGAGATGATGTTGAAGAGCTACTTAATAAAATTTTAAAAGTAGAGGTCAATGAATAATGAAAGAAAATATTGATATTAAACAAAATATTGCTACAATGCATCATATAGAGCGAGTTTCCTTTCCTTGTCCTAAATGTGGTAAAGAAGCAGAAGCTGATGTAAGCATAGTTTTATCATCTTATCCTAGTCAATATAGCTATTATTGCCCACATTGTGGTGCTCATGGTTCAGTATTATGCTCAGAAGTTGACAATTATTGCTTTGATAAAAAAGTTTGGGAAGCCATTGGCTCTACGAGATTACATGGCACAAAGTGTATTATTTGTGATGAAGAGACTACTTTTGCAGGTGAAATTGACCACCCACATATTTGTAATAATTGCAAAGAAGCAATTATTGCTATGAGAAAGGCATTAGGCACCTGGCATGATTAAAGGTATTGTTTGTGTAGCAAAAGACTGGGGAATAGGAAAAGCCAATGGCTTACTTTTTAATCTTCCAGCAGATATGAAATTCTTTAGAGAGACTACAAAACATAATGTAGTAGTTATGGGGTATTCAACTTATCTTTCACTTCCAAAAAGACCTTTACCAAATAGAATAAATGTTGTCTTGTGGGATAAAGCACCGCTTCCTGTAGAAACAAAAGATGATGCTATATTCTTTAATAATTTTGAGGCATTGCTTAGCTTTGTTAAAATATTAAGTAAAGAATATGATATATTTATTTGTGGTGGAGCAAGTGTCTATAGATTATTCTTACCCTATTATGATGAAGTTTTAGTTACAAAAGTTGATGCAGAAGACAAAGAAGCAACAGCATTTTTTCCGAATTTAGATGAAGAAAAGTCGTATTATATAGATAGTGAACTTGGATCAGGAATTGATAATGGTCTTAGTTATACTTTCTTAAAATATAAAAGGAGATAATTAAATGAGAGATTTTACAGATAGCTTATTTGAAGACTTAGTAGATAATAATATTAAAAATCTTACTGATGTGCCTGGTGCTACAAAGTTATTAAATGATGTAGTGGCACGTATTTCTTTAGTTTTATATAATGATTTTAATAAATTAGCTATTTTTTCAGAAGATGGTTTAATTGTAAACAATATTTGGGAGTATAGTTTAGTTTTTAATAGCTATGAAGAATTACCTTCTTTTATAAATTTCTTAGAAAAATTAAATAAATATTTAACAGACTATTATATAGGACATGATTATAGTTATATACGTCCAGTAAAAGATATTAAGTCCAATGAAAATAATATTTATACTGAATGGCAGCTGGCTGATAATGCCTCTCAAAAAGCTAAGGATCAGTTTAATAATGTATTAAGTTTTATTGAAGATAAAGATGCTTATCTAAAAAATTTATTAAAAAAAGTAATAAATAATGATAAAGTAGAAATAAGCTTAACTACTACTACTCCAACAACTTATACTAATAATGATTTTAATTTAACTATTTCTATTAAGATTAACTTAGCAGCCTTTGACTCAGCTGTAAATATTTGTCAAGAGCTAGATACTGCAGACACAAAAGAAATATTAGCTTATTTAATAGCTAATCAGGCTAAATATTTTACAACTTCAAGTATTTTAGAATATATTAACAAGTATGTTGATCATAACTATGGAAAATACTTTAAAAATGGTGTCAGTTTGTTTCAATATCTGATTAATGCACTCAATCAAGAAGTAGATTTAGTTGTTGCAAATCCTAAAAAAGTAAATCCATTTAAAAAAGATAGCTTAGGAAAATTATTGCCGAGAAAATTAGTTACAGGCGACCCAGATTTAACGTTAAGCCTTAGTAATAATGAACTTACTGCTGATGCTAAAATTTATGGTGAAAATGTAGTTTCTCGTTATGAGACAAATCATATAAGCGATTATTTATTTGCTGTTCAACAAGGTAGCAGTTCATACTGGGCTATTTATACAAAAGCAGATAATTATAAAGAAGAATATAGTCCAGCTGAAATAAAATTATTTGCAGATAATAAATTAGTATTTCCAAATATTACTTTAGTTAAATTTAGATCTGAAAATAATAGATCAATTAGTGCAGATAAAATTTCAGATGAGCAACTTCCTAAATTTGTTAGTGTAAATATTGAACAACTTAATATAGAAGAAAAACTATAATGGCTTATTATATTAGCTACTTCCAGCAACTTAGATTTTTTGATAAAACTTGTATTCCAATTGACACAAGTTTTAAGGCACCGTATTGGCTAGATCCAAGTAATGGCACTAAACAATATTTAAATGAAAATCAAGTTATGATTGGCATTAAAGAAGAAAGTTTTTTAATGACAGAAGATGAAATTCCAGAAGAAATGTGTGCTGGTAGGCCATGTCAGTATGAAAATAAGTGGCCTCATTGTCAGTTTTTAGAAGCTTATTGGAAGCATTTACAAAAAATAGACTTCGATGGCTATTTGATTCCAGAATTAAATAGAATAGCTGAAGAGGTCAGAAAAATTACTCATTATGAAGGTGAGCCAAAAATCATTTTAATGGTTCATGAAAAACCTGATAATCCGTGCTCAGAAAGAGGCCCATTAATTAGGCTTTTTAAAGAGCATAATATTGAATTGAAGGAATGGGCAAAAGAGAATTCTGGTTTAATATTTTAAGGGCTAAAAAGCTCTTTTTTATTGTATAATAATATATGAATATATTTTTAATTATAATTGGTGCTATTTTATTGCTCATTTGTGGACCATTGTTTCTGGCTACACATACAGCAACTAAAAATCAAGATAATTGGAATGATTTTTATAAGTTAGTAGAAGAAAAAAATCTACCGGCTTCTGAAGATACTATTTACCATTTGGTGTGTAAAATGAATTTTTGGTTTATGCTTGGAGTTATTCTAGGTTTATTTTTATTAACAGGTGGTATTATATTACAAATAACACTAAAATAAGAAAGGAAATTTTATGAAGACAACATTAGTTTATGGGTTTACTACTGAAGAAATTGAGGCATTAAGCAAAGCAGGTAAAATTTTAGGCGAATTATCAGCAGCTTTTAATGAACCAAGTGATACTGAAAGAGCCTTAGATGAGACTACTAAAGGGTTAATTGCTGCTTTAAAAGATGTTTTAGGAAGATTTTAATTATGACAAGTAGAGAGCAATATATTCGCAGAAGATTAATGGAATTAGCTTTAATCGCAGAAACACGCACTTTAGATGATGTCGAAATGCGCGAAGAAGAAAGGCTTGAAAAAGAATTAGAAACTATTTCTGGAACCAAATAATGTCAGAAATTCATAGAAATTTAGAAGAAGTTACAAATAAAGCATTAAAAACAGGCGAAAAAATTGTAACTATAGATTGTCCATGCTGTGGTAAAACTTTTTATGCTACAGAAAGTGAAGCAGCTTATGAGCAAGCTAACCCAGCAGATACATCAAGTCTTGTTGGAATACAACTTGGTAGAAAATGTCCTTACTGTGGTTTTTCTGGCGGTTATATTGCTAATTCAATTAAAGATCAACAAGTAGAAAAAATGCGTGTTGAAATGCAGGCAGAGCAAATGGCCCAAGAAGCTGCTGATAAAAGGCAGGCTTCGTGGTCTGTAATAAATAATATGGGCATTAATTTTGTAGACCCAAAGGGAGAAGAATAATGAAAAATATTTTAGATATAACAAAAGGTCTTGGTATTCCTGATGAATATATAATTCCATATGGTTGGGACAAAGCTAAGATTGATTTAAAGTATAAAGAAGAATTAAAAAATAAAAAAGATGGCAAGTTAGTTTTAGTTACTGCTATTACTCCAACAAAAGCTGGTGAAGGTAAAACAACAACTACTATTGGTCTTCATGATGGTTTAAGACGAATTGGAGTTAACTCATTAGCTGTTTTAAGAGAGCCAAGTTTAGGCCCAGTATTTGGAGTTAAAGGTGGTGCCGTTGGGGCCTTAAAGTCAACTATTATTCCAAGTGATGATATTAATCTTCATTTCACAGGTGATTTTCATGCTTTAACTTCTACCATTAATTTAATTGCAGCAATTATTGAAAATTCAGTATTTCAAGGTAATAAATTAAATATTAACCCAGATAGAATTGTCTGGACTAGGGCCCTTGATATGAATGATAGGTCTCTTAGAGACATTACTGTTACAAGCTCTGACTCTAAGCATTCAATTACTCATAAATCAGAATTTGTTATTACAGTTGCTTCTGAACTTATGGCTATTTTCTGTATTGCTAATGATGAAGAAGAATTTTTAGACCGAACTGAAAAAATTATTGTTGCATATACTTTTGATGAAAAGCCAATTACAGTTAAAGACTTAAATATTCGTGGTGCAATTAAAAAGTTAATGCATACTGCTATGAACCCAAATATTGTTCAAACTCTTGAAGAAAACCCTGTTTTAGTTCATGGTGGTCCATTTGCTAATATCGCTCATGGCTGTAATTCTGTAATTGCTACAAAACTTGGCTTAAAACTTGCTGATGTAGTTGTCACTGAGGCCGGATTCGGTGCTGACCTTGGTGCAGAAAAATTCTTAGATATTAAATGTCAAAGAGCAGGTCTTAAACCAGATGCAATCGTCTTAGTTGCTACAGTTAGAGCTCTTAAACTTCATGGTGGAGTCAAATTTGATGACTTAGATAAAGAAAATGTTGAAGCAATGAAAGCTGGCATTTGTAATCTTAAAAAGCATGCTGAAAATATGACTAGATATGGAGTGCCTGTTGTCATTACTGCAAATAGATTTCCAAGCGATACTGATGCAGAAATTGCAGAATTAAAAGCTTGGTGCATAGAAAATGGTTATAGATTTGCATTAAATGAAGGTGCTATTAAAGGCTCAGAAGGTGCTGTTGAATTAGCAACCACAGTTAAAAAAGTATTAGATACTATTGAAGCAAACTTTACTCCTTTATACCCAATTGGTGATGAAAGCTATTCAATTAGAGATAAAATTGGCTTAATTTGTCAAAAAATATATGGTGCCGGTAATGTCGTTTATACTGATTTAGCTAATGAACAAATAAATAAATATCAAGATATGGGTTATAGAGGCTTAGCTGTTTGTATGGCTAAAACTCCAAACTCTTTAACTGATGATGCAAAAGTCTTAGGCGCTCCAACTGGCTTTACTGTTACAGTTAGAGAAGTTAGACTTTCTGCTGGCGCTGGCTTTATTGTTCCACTTACTGGTGCTGTAATGACTATGCCAGGTCTTCCTAAAGAGCCACTTGCCTGTAAAATGTAGGAGAAAACTATGACAGTTGAGTTAACAAAAGAAGAATTAAAGCTAGTTAAGATGTGTGTTGTAGATAAAGGTGCAAAAATGCTTGCAAATTATTATAACCCAGAAGAGCAAGACACAAAATTTTTACTTAGATGTAAAGAGCTATATCAACAATGTGATAAACTTCAAAAAAAGCTGGAGGCAATATATGCAAATAATTAAAGAATATGTAGCTGCGAAAAAAGAAAGAATTAGACATGATTTAATTGGGGCAACTCCACTAAAGATGGTTATTGTTCAAGTAGGTCATGTCCCAGCATCTGATAGATATGTTAGAAATAAAGCCAAAGATGCTAATGAAGTTAATATTGACTGTGAAATTAACAACCTTCCAGAAGACATTCCAGAGGAGGAATTATTAAAGCTTTTACAAGGCTTAAACGAAGACGAAGGTGTTATAGGTTATTTAGTTCAATTACCGCTTCCAAAACATATCTCTGAAGAAAAAGTTAAACTTGCTATTGCTCCTGAAAAAGATATTGATGGCTTCCACCCATTATCTAAAACAGTTCCAGCAACTCCTCTTGGAATTTATAATTATTTAAAAGACATGAAGTATGAATTCAAAGGTAAGAATGCTGTTGTTATTGGTAGAAGCAATATTGTCGGTAAACCAATGGCGCAATTATTATTAAAAGAAAGTATGAATGTCACAGTTTTACATTCAAAAACAAGTGAAGCTGATAAAGCATTTTACTTAAAACATGCTGATTTAATTGTTGTTGCTACAGGCCATGAGCACACACTATCTTCTAAATATAAACTAAAAGCACGTGCAATAGTATTTGATGTCGGAATTAATGTCGGAGAAGATGGAAAACTTCATGGAGACTGCGACCCAGACCTTCATGTAAAATTCCAGAGTCCGGTCCCCGGTGGTGTCGGGCTTCTGACAAGAATTGCAGTCATTGATAATTTAATAGAGCTTAGTAAATAAGCTCTTTTATTTTGCTAAATTATATTGAGGTTTGTGCTTATGGAATATAAAAGACTAAATTTTGAAGACTATTTTACAATTTGCTCACGTAATTGAAACCATATTGAAACTGATTTAGAGTTAGCAGAATATGAGCAAGTTAAATATACTTATAAAAAGCGTGAATTTATTGCTGAATATCAAGTAAGATTTGATGAAGCACGTAATTGTATTCAAGTTATTTTGCAAGAAACTAATGAACAATCTGATTGAATTGTTAATTTTAGTTTTCCAAAAAAGATTTATGATAAATTTACCTATGAAGGTGAAGTTATTCAGTTAAAAGCTCACGGTGGCTGGAGCAGAATGTGGCTTGCTCTCCAAGATATTGTTAGAGAAAAAGTCAGAGATTTATTATTAAAACACCCAGGCTGCTTTATTGAAGTATTTGGCTGGTCTCTTGGTTCAGGAATTGCAAGCTTAGCTGCAGAAGATATTCACTTTAAATTTGGAGTAAAACCTTATTTATATACTTATGGAAGTGTTAAGCCATTCTTTGGCAAAAAGACTTTAAATTATGTTAGAAGTTGTTGTGAAAAAGCATACAATTTCTATGATCATTGTGATGTTGTTGGCTACATGGTGCCATTTTTAGGCTGAGGTGCAATTAATCATTATAAAGTTAAATTAGAAAAGCATTTCTGCATTACTAAATTATTTAACCCAATGAAATATCATACACAATATCACACACCAGAGCTTTATACCGAGGTTGAGTAATTATGGAATTTTTTGAAGCATTAAAAACATTTATTATTGATACACGTAGTGAAGGCTTAAAAGAAGTTACTGGCACCCAGTTAACAGATGAGTATTTTGCTCATAATGAGGGCCAGTATTCAAAATGGCACATTTCTGATATTGCAAGTGGTCTAGCTATAGCAGTTAAGCTTCCAACATTAGCGGCTTGTAAAGAATGAATTAAAAATATTGATGATGAGACTTTAGCTAAGATTGAATCTGCAAAGTTAACTGACAAATATAAAGCGCAATGTGATAAAGTTGCAGCTTTTAAAACTAAAACAGTTGAGTCATTTGATTTTATGGAAGCTTTTGAAGCCCTAGATGATTTAGAAAAAGATAGTGAACAAAAGTTATTTGGAGATGAACTAGGATGCAGCTTATAGAGAGTTTACCAAAGATCTCAGAAAATAGGGTTATAGAGATTGTCCATAAGTGTATGGAGCAACTAAGTGCTATAAGCCCAGATTTTTTATTAACTACAGATGACTTTGAATTTGGCGGTTTATTCGAAGCTACTGGTCTTCAAGGTCAAACTAGTCTTGGACAAACTGATGGCAAATTTAAACAAGTAGTTACTTTCAATGCAAATATGTTTAGAGAAGGCCTTGAAGATATTTATTTAAATACCATATATCATGAATTTTTACATGTTATTGTAAATAAATATATGATTTTAAATAATATTATTGCTTTAGATAAAAATGGTCAATTAAAAATTAATAATAAAAAATTTTTTGAATCCGTAGAAGATAATAAGGGTCATGGCGGACTTTGGCTTGAATACGCAGTCAGAGCAAATAAAGTTTTAAATTTAACTATTCCAATTACACCTTATTGCTCAGATGCTAGTATGCAAAAAGTGCTAGATTCAAGCTTAGACGATTATGAAGAGCCAGCAATTGAAATTGTTTGTCAAGATTGTGGCGCCGGTAATAAATTTTTAACTGTTAATGTAGAAGAATTGCCAGGTGGATTTGGCCTACTTGCAATGTACTATGATACTGTGCATAAAAATATAAATCACTTCTGTAAAAAATGTAATGGAACAATGTATATTATAATAAGGGATCCAAAGTTTAAAGCATTTATGGACGACGCCTTAGATGCTCATGCTATGGAATTAATGTTGTATAAAATTACATCGCAGTTTGCATAGGAGAGTACTATGGACAAAATATTTATAGAGCATAAAGACTATCTCCCAGATGGTTGGACATTTGAAAAAATTGAAAAATTATTAGAAGCAAAACAATTAAAGCCGCTCACAAAAGAGGCGTTATCTGAAATTGTTTCAGAAGAATGCTTAAATATGACTGAAGATGAGTTAATGGAATATCTTGCTAAATATGAGAAAGATAAGCAAATAATTCCACCTCATATGGCTACTTATCAGCCACAAATGTCATATGCAGAAGGTCTTGATGAAAACGATGAATTAAATCAAGATTTTCCAGAGCCAGAAGACAAATAAATTGGCTAAATTAAATGAGCATATGAGTGCTCAAAACAAGATAAAATATCAACGATATTTAACTTAAAAGATACTGTAAATGATACTTAAAAAGATACTATTGCATTATTTATATTAAGTTGAATATCGCTCGAAAAAATTGAGCGATATTTTATTTTTATACACATTTTAAGACAAATATTATTGTATAATATTATGATTGAAAGGACGCCTTAATATGCAATTTATTAAAACAAGAGATGTTAAAGACCCAGTTAGAAACCAATTAGAGAATGCTGGAATTGATTTTTATATTCCAGAAAACAATGAAAAATTTAGATTATCACTTTGTGATAAAAATGCAACATTACGTATTGCAACATCAGTAGACGATCATGCTCATATTAAAGAGTATATAAAAGAAAATTTAAGTTATTTTACATATGATACCGGTATAATTTACATTGCTCCACACAGAGCTATTATTATTCCAACAGGTATTAAGAGTAAATTTGGTCCAGAATTAGCTTTAATTGCTAATAATAAATCTGGCATTGCAACTAAAAAACAACTTATCTTTGGTGCTTCAGTTATTGACTGTAGCTATCAAGGTGAATGGCATATTAATTTAATTAACACATCTGATGAATATCAGACTTTAGAATGTGGCACAAAAGCAGTTCAATTTATTCCACATTTGATTTCAACGGACCCAGTTGAAATTGTTGATTTGCCAGAAGAAGAGTTTTATACAGAAAAAACTAGCAGAGGCGACGGTTGGCAAGGCAGCACTGGTCTAAAATAGGAGGAAGTCTATGGTAGAAAATTGTCCATACAAAAATAAATGTAATGGTGTCGATTGTGACAAAGATTTTTGTATGCGTAAATATAGATTAGATTGTCTATATGATAAGTCTTTGTTAACAGAAAAACAACGCCAAGTCGGTAAACTTTTTATTGATCAAGATGGCACAGACTTACATGAATTTCAACAACTTGCAAAATTAGAGCAAAATATTGATAAGTTCGTTGAATCAGGCGCTAGTTTATATATTCACTCATATAATTGTGGTAATGGAAAAACATCTTGGAGTATTAGATTAATGACGTCATATTTTGATAAAATATGGTATAAGTCTAATTTTGATTGCCAAGCATTATTTATTAGTGTTCCAAGATATTTATTAGCTTTAAAAGAAAGTATTTCAGGTAAAAATGAATATGCTGATACAGTTAACAAACATGTTTTAGAAGCAGACTTGGTTGTCTGGGATGACATCGCTACAAAAATGGGAACTGAATTTGAGTTAAATCATCTATTAAATATAATTAATACGCGTATGGACAGTGGTAAAAGTAATATTTTCACTTCAAACCTTGGCAATAAAGAGCTTATTAATGCTCTTGGTGAAAGATTAGCAAGTAGAATATGTAATAAGTCAATTGATATTGAGCTACACGGTGCTGACAAACGTTATTTAAGCGTAGTCGGAGGAGAAGAATAATATGACGTCACAATTACAAGTATTAAATAAAGTATTACAAACTAAAGACTTTTCATTGATTGAGTTAAATAATTTAACTGAAGACTTCTTCTTTAACTATAAAGCCGAGTTCAATTATATTAAAAATCATTATGAAAAGTATCAAACAGTTCCAGATAAGTTAACTTTTATTAACGTTTTTCCGGAATTTGATATTATTGAGGTTACTGAGCCAGATAACTATTTAATTGAACAATTATATAAAGATTATAACTCAAGCTTTATTGCTATGAGATTTAATAAAATTAAAGGTTTGATTGAGGCTGATAAAACTGATGAAGCTGTTGATTACTTAGTTAAATCTATTGATAGCTTACATCAAGGGTCTGCTATTCAATCACACGATTTACTTAATGATACAAGCAGATACGACCGCTATCTTGAAAGAGTTACAAACCACGATAAATATTATATTAGGACTGGTTTCCCTGAACTTGATAATATTATTGGCGGTCTAGATCGTGAAAATGAAAACATGGTTATTGCCGCTCGAACCGGTATAGGTAAAACTTGGACCTTATTAATCATGGCTGCTGCGGCAGTTCAACAAGGCTTAAGAGTTGGCATTTATTCAGGTGAAATGTCTGTTGATAAAGTTGGCTATCGTATTGATACAATTATCGGCGGAATTAATAATAATGTTATTACCCGTGGCATTGATACATCAGTTCAAATGCAATATAAAGATTATCTTGAAAATCTAAAAAAAGGTATGTATTCTAAAGATGGTCGTGGAGCACTTAAAATCTTAACTCCAAATGACATTGCGGGTCCAGCAACTGTTGCTGCACTCAGAGCATTTGTTGATAAAGAGCACTTAGAGATCTTATTCATTGACCAATACTCATTACTTGAAGATACAAGCCATGCTCAAACTGGGCATGAAAGAGTTGCTAATATTTCAAAAGCAGTTAAAAATCTTCAAGTTATGAAGAGAATCCCAATTGTTTCTGTTGCTCAAATGAACAGGACTAAGAATGATGATGGTGAAAAAGACACAACCCAAATCGGTTTATCAGATAGAATTGGTCAAGATGCTACATGTGTTATTATGTTAGATAGAGAGCGTGAATATCTTGATGAGAAGAAAACACAAGTCAAAGATGATAAACTTATTATGGACATTACCAAATCAAGAGATGGCGGCACTGGTAAATTAGTTTATAAAGCTAATTTCAATACCGGAAAATTCATTATTTTAAACCCAAGCGACCCAACAGATGCAAGTCGTTATGAAGTTAAAGAATCAGCTAATAAGGAAGACGGAGTATATTATTAATAAATGAGACAACTTATTATCGACAATTATGTAATTAATAAACCAATTGAAGAAGTCTTAAACTTACTTAGACTGTCTTTAACTAATGGTAAATTAAAAGACATTGAAAATAAAGGCGATAATATCTTAGTCACTTGTCCACACCATGATGGTGGCCATGAAAATACTCCTGCCTGTAATATTTATATAGGCAATGATACGAAATTACCTTATGGCTACTTTAACTGCTTTGTTTGCGGTGAAAAAGGTTCATTCTTAAAGTTTGTTGCTGAATGCTTTGATGCACCAGAAAGCTATGCAAAGTCTTGGTTACTCAAAAATTTCGGCGGTGAACTAATTGCTAAAAATTTATTTATGGGTGAACCAATTGTCTTAAATAGAAACAAAGGCATTAAAAAGCATTTAGATGAATCTATATTAGACCAATATCAAACTTGGTGTCCATATTTACATCAACGCAAGCTCACTCGTGAAACAGCTCAAAAATTTAATTTAAGATATGATCCTAAGTACCGTCAAGTTATATTTCCATATTATAATGAAAAGGGTCAACTTATTACATTATTAAAGCGTAGTATTGACACAAACACATTTTTTATTGAAACTGGAATTACAAAGCCAGTTTATGGAATTAATAAAATTTTTCAAGATAATATTCATACATGTGTATTAACTGAAGGTTTATTTGACTGTTTATTAGCAAATCAATATGGTATACCAACAATTGCCACATTAGGAAATCCATCAGCTGAGCAGTTTGAACTAATAAATAAATCACCAATTTCAACAATATATTTGATGTTTGATAATGATAATGCTGGAAGGTCTTTTAATGAAAAGGCTCATAAGTATTTATCAAAAAGATTATTTATTATTGATGTAAACATTGTTGGTAAAAAAGATATTGGTGAGCTATCTTATGATGAATTCTGGAAATTTATAAATATTGCTAAGGAGACTTTTTAATGAAAGCTAAAGAAGTTATGCAAATTTTGCAAATTACACGTCCTACATTATGTAAATATGTAAAACAAGGTTTAATTAAGATAGACTCTTGTATTAATGGACAATATCGTTATAATGATGAATCAGTTTATAAACTTGCAAATAATCAAAAATAATATTAAAAAACATTAAAAAACATTAAAATTTATTTGCTAAATTATATGTAAGGAGCAAATAAAAATATGAAAAAATGAGTTGTTTACTGTCATCTAAATAAAATTAATGGAAAACGCTATATTGGCATTACAAGCAAAAAGCCAAGTTATAGATGAGATAATGGGAAAGGCTATTGGTCAAGTAGCATTTTTAATAAAGCTATTCAAAAATATGGCTGAAATAATTTTGAGCACATTATATTAGAAACAGACTTGACTAGAGATGAAGCTAAGCTAAGAGAGCGCTATTGAATTTCTTACTATCATACTTATATTAAAGACCCAGCTTGTCATGGCTATAATGGTACAGAAGGTGGTGATATTCCTTGAAATATAGGAAAATCATTATCACCAGAACAAAAAAGTAAATGAGAAACTAGTATTAAAAATAATGCTAATTGATCACACAAAGGTCAAAAACGTAGCTCAGAAGTAGTTCAAAAAATTAGGAATTCTCATAAAAAGTATTCAAAACAAGTTTTATGTATAGAAACTGGTGAAATATTTGAATCAATTAAAGCTGCGGAACGTAAATATCATAATAATCATATTAATGATTGCTGTAATGGTAAACGTAAAACTGCAGGAAAATTTCACTGAAAATTTATTAAAAACGACTCTAATAAAGTCGTATAATATAATATATGTGGTGGCTCACATTAAAAGGCTAAAAGATACTCATAAAAGATACAAAGGAGAAAAAACACGATGAGTCAATTTAATTACGATCAGTATCAAAATGTTGTTAGTAGAGCACAATCTGCTCCAAGCAGCAACGCCGTGAAAATCGGTTTCTTCAAACTTAAAGATGGAGAAGAAGCATTAGTTAGAATTAATGTTACTAAACTCGATGACCTTAAGTTTGCTACAGTTCATAAGCCAGTCTTTGGTAAGAAATTTGAAGGCTTAGGCACAGGCTTCACACCAGTTAGCTGTTTAAATGAAGTTGGTTCCTACTCAGATGCTTGCCCATTCTGTAAAGCTGCTGCTGAAGGACACGAAGTTGTTGGCAAAGCTGCCAAAGTTGTCTATGTTCAAATGTTAGTTGCATATAAAGATGCTTCTACAGGTGCATTCTCTGCTGCTGTCCCAGTTGTTTGGGAACGTCCTGCTGGATTCTCTAAAGAATTAGCAAGCAAACTCAGAGATTACGGAAGCTTAGCAGACCATGTTTTCAAGGTCAGTCGTTTAGGCGCTGGAAAAGATACTAAATATTCTTTAGATTACATTCCACTTTACGACAAACCAGAAACTGTTACTACAGATTTTGGCGCATTCAGTAATTTCGATATTACAAAACATTCATTCTGGATCAAGTCAGCTGAAGATTTACAATATTTCCTTGACAATGGAACATTCCCAGCTACTGAACCAAAACCAGCTGAAACTTCAAGAAACTTAGAAAAAGTTATTCCAAACGCAGCTGAAGAAAAGAAAATTGAACAAGCTTTAGGTATCACACCAGAAGCTACACCAGCGCCAGCTGTTAAACCAACACCTGCGCCAGTTGCTGAGGAACCAAAACCAGCAGCTGAAAGACCAGCGAGAAACTTTAGCGGATTCTCATTCTAATTAAATTAAAATAAAAGGAGACTATGATGGAAGGATTATTTGGAGCAGATTTTGATATTGACATTAAACAAACTAAGTCTGATGTCAAGAAATTAGTCAAAAAAGCTTCAGGCGAGCCGAAAAAATCGGCAAAGTCTGATACAGAAAAGCTCTTAGCTTCAAAAAAACTTACCATTGAAGAGCGTCTTGCGATTATTAAAGAAAAAGTCATTAAGACCTTAGGATCACAAAGAACAAATACAGTGGTTATAAGAAGTCTTAATGACTTTTCTGCTTATATTGATGCTGCCATTCGAGCAGGCAGAATTGATATCGATACTGAAACCAATAACACTACTGATGCAATGAGCTCAGAAATGGTTGGTTTATGTTTATATGTTCCAGGACAAAAGCAAGCTTACATTCCAATTAATCACGTCAATTATGAAACTGGTGAACTTTTGCCAAACCAATTAACTTATGATGACTGTAAAACTCAGTTGCAAAGGGTTTTAGATAATAAAATCAAAGTTATTATGCATAACGGCAAGTTTGACTATGAAGTTATTAATCATACTTGTAAAATTGCTGTTAAGCCTGACTGGGACACCATTATTGCTGCAAGATTAATTGATGAAAACCTATATAGCGATAAGAAAACTAGCTTAAAATGGTTATATGTCAATTTAATTGACCCAAAGCAAGCTAAATATGATATTGAAGGCTTATTTGAAAATGTTCCTTATGCTTTCGTTGACCCAGAAATATTTGCTTTATACGCTGCTACTGACTCAATGATGACTGATAAGATTTATCTTTGGGAACAACCATTTTTTGAAGGTGTTGATAACCAAAAACTTAAATGGTTATTTGAAAATATTGAAATGCCTATCGTAGAAATTACTGCGAAAATGGAAATGCGTGGTGTTTGTATTGACGGTGATTTTGGTGAAAGACTTAAAAATAAATATAATACAGAATTATCTAATTTAGATACTAAAATTAATACTATTTTAGACTATTTGAAGCCAACTATTGAGGCTTGGCGATTGACACCAGAAGCCAATGAAAAAACTAAGTCTTATGTTCCTAAAAAAACTAAGATGAAGCAAGAAAAGATTGAAGAAACTTATAATTTAATTGATGCTGATGGTCGACGTTATAAAGAGTCAAAGACAAAAACTGAACAATTAAAAGATCCAATTAATCTTAATGCAACTGTTCAATTAGCTATTCTTTTTTATGATATTCTATGTGTTAGTGAAGTTTATAAAAATGAAGACCGTAAAACAGGCAAAGATGACCTTAAGGGTATTGCAGAGGCATTAAAACCATTAGTTACTGAGGAACAACAAGAAGCTTTACAAAAAGCAATTGAAGTCGATGCAGTAGATGATGAAGAAGATTTGACTCAAAAAGACTATGACCCAGAAACAGTAGAAGATATCAAGAGTCTTACACCTGAAAAGGCAGCTATTGCAGCAAATCTTTGTAGTTTATTGCTTGAACGTAGAGGACTTACAAAGTTAATTACTACATATATTGATGTTATTCCAGATTTAGCACAACATTGGGCTGATGGACGTATTAGATTCAGATTAAATTCTATGGGAACTGATACAGGTCGTTATAGTTCAGGTGGTAAATGGAAATATTTAGATAAAGATAATAAAGCTGTTACTATTTCAGGAATTAATATTCAAAATATTCCATCTCATAACCCAGAAATTCGTATGCTTTTTAAAGCAAAAGTTAATGAATATACTATTAATGTAAAAGCAAATGAGGGTGAGATTTTTGATGAGATAGAAGAGCTTGAAACAATAAAAGGTTTTGCTTTTATTAAAGATATTGTTGAAAATAATCTCAGTGTTTTAACAACTGATGGTGCTATTCTCAACATTAATCAATATAGTTATAATGAAGATAAGAAAGCATATAGAGTTACATTTGATGACAGTGGAACTATTAATGCTAAAACAAGATATAAGATTATCGGTTCAGACTATTCAGCACAAGAGCCACGTTTAACTGCTTTTATCAGTCAAGATAAGAAAATGATAGATGCTTATATGAATGGGCAAGATTTATATGCAGTTATTGCACAATCTGCTTTCCATAACAACTATGAAGATAATCTTGAATTCTATCCAGAAGGAACTGTAATTGAAGAAAATGGACAAAAAATTACTTGCGGTAAAAAAACTCACATGAATAAGCAAGGTAAGGAACGCCGTAAAGTTGGTAAAACTCTTCAATTAGCGGCTACTTATGGTATGTCTGGTGCCACTGCTGGTATTAGACTTGGCTATTCAGGAGACCAGGCTAGGACTCAGGGGAATAACTTACTTAGAAAATTCTTTGAAGGTTTCCCAGATGTTAAGAGCACAATAGATTATTCAAAAAAATTCTTAAAAGAAAATGGCTATGTTGAAGACTGGGCCGGTCGTAGAAGACATTTACCTGAAATTAATTTAAAAAAGTATGATGTTCATCTAAAAGAAAACAATGAATTTGCTAATTTTAACCCATTTTTAGGGTGTGCAAATAGAGATGACCAAAATGATGACTCTGTGAGATACTGGTGGTCTGTTGTTCAAAATAGAATCGATGCTTCTCAAGCTTTCCAAAGTCGTAGAGCTGAGAAGGAAGGCGAAGAATGGACACCAAATGGTGAAATGAGTAATAAGGCATATAGCATAATTGCTAAACTAGCCTTAGAAGGCAAGCCTTATGACCAAAAAGATAGACGTGGTAATTATCTAGTGCCACTACCATTAAAACCACTCTCCCCAGTAGTTATTACAGCTAATACTGGTAAGATTGCTCAAGCTGAAAGACAATGCTTCAATGCTCGTATTCAAGGTGGTGCAGCTTCTCTTACTAAGTTAGCGATGATTAATATTGATAGAGACCCGCTCTTAAATGAACTTGATGCACACTTAATTATTACAGTTCACGATGAAGTTTTAGTTGAGTGCCCAGCTTACTATGCTGATCAAGTTGAACAAAGATTGCCTCAAATCATGATTGATACAGCTAAACCTTATATCAACGTCCCAATGAAGTGTGACCCATACAATGTTTCAAGATGGTATGCTGATGAAGCAGCTGTTGCTCTCAGAGATGAGTTTGAAAAATTAGAAAAGAAAAAGGTTCCACATGATATTGCTATGGAACAATTGTATAATATACATAGTGAGTTAAGTAAAGCTGTTATTGATAATGCAATCAATAATGGTGCTGACTTAGAGTTTTAAGGAGATATTTATGGAAATAAACGGCAGAAAAACTAAACAAATTATTTATTGCTGGTTTGACCACTGCTTTTTAAGAGGAACCGGTATAGATAAACATATTATGGCAGCTATTGATAGCCATGACTGGACACAATTTATAACTTACCAAGAAATCTTAAATAATATGGTTTCTGAAGGTCAGAATAATGAAAAATGGATCTATTTACCAGACCATGTTCATGTAGAATTTGAAGACGGTGAGTGGGAAATGGTTGATTTAACAAAAGAAATTTTTGAGCATATTGATGCTAATGAATATGAATGTGGTTAATTTAAGGAGATAAAACGATGATTATCAAAACAAAAGATTTTGCCGAAGTTGCAAATAAGATTAAAGAAGCAGTTAGCTTAGATGAAAATGCAGCTAACTTAGAAGTAGTTGCTAAAGGAACAAGTTTATTCTTAAACGTCACTAATAGAGAATTCTATGTTTCTGTTAAATATGACCTTACAGAAGAAACAAACTTTGCTGCTACGGTTGATGCTTCATTATTCTTAGACCTTGTTTCTCAAATCACAGCTGAAACATTCAATTTAACTGTTGAAGGCCCAGCTTTAATTGTTGCTTCTGGTAAAAGTAAATATAAATTACCAATGATTTATGATAATGATAAACTTATGAGTTTACCTGTTATTAAAATCGGCAATAAAACTGTTGAAATGCCAATTAGTTTTGACATTTTAGATAGTATTTTAAATGTTAATAGTAAAGAAATTGCTAAAGTCAAAAAAATGGAAGTCAACGAACTTCAAAAGATGTATTATATTGATGAAACAGGTTGCTTCACATTTACAACTGGTGCCTGTGTTAATAGCTTTACTTTAGAAAAGCCTGTAAAACTCTTATTAAATGAGAAAATTGTCAAGTTATTTAAATTATTTAAAGATGATGTTTTATTTAGCTTAGGCCAAGATCCACTTCCAAATGGAACCTCCCGAACTAAGATTACTTTAGAAACAGCAAATGTCTATTTAGCAGCTATTATTACAAGTGATGATGACTTAATTAATAAAGTTCAAGGTCCTTGTATTGCTACAAAACGTTTTATCTCTGAAGCTTATACTCACCACGTTGTATTATCTGCTAAAGAAGTATCTGCAGCCATTAATAGATTAATGTTATTCACAAAAAATAGCGTTGATAAAGCTAATATGGCATTTATTCAAGCAACCGTGGTCATTGATCCAGATGAATTAGTCATCAAAGATAAGTTTGGTAATATGGAAACTGTTACTGTCGAAAACGGTAGTTATGTTGATGAAAGCTATACAATGGACATTAACTTAGCTGATGTTAAATTAATTACTGATTCATGCAAGGGTGAGCATGTTACAATGAATTGTGGTAATCATAAGTCTGTTGTATTTGTCCGTGGAAATATCAGCAACTTAGTTCCTGAATGCAAGAAAGACTAATCATGAGTAATTCAGTTTACGGAAAGAAATTTGAACAAAAATTCAAGGCTGACTGGAGGAAGTGCTTCCCAGGCACTTTCCTTTTTAGGTTAAGCGACCAAGTTTCTGGCTATAAAACTACTTCACAAAACCCATGTGACTTCTTAGCAATGAATAATGGGTATTTGTGAATGCTTGAATGCAAAGAAACTAATGAAGGAACAATTAACTTTGCTAAAATACCACAACTTGATAGGACAGAAGGTTTAAAAGACTTTATTGGACTTAAAGATGTTCAGCCGTATGTTATAGTCTGGTTCAGAAAGTTTGATAAAGTTATTGCGGTTCCAGCTGCAGAAGCTTTAAGAATAAAAAAAGACGGTCATGCTTCAATAAGTTTAAAAATGCTTGAAGATAAATCGTATTATATAATAGAACTACCGTCTGTGAAACTAAGGACATTCTTAGATACAGACTATACATATTTAGTAAAGGAGGAAGTTCTCAATGAATGCAAAGCTCGAAAATGCTTTAACTAATGTAGAAACAACTTATGGCGAATTAGTAGAAATTGCTAATAGCATGTTAAAACCACTATTTGACCCGATTAATCAGTTAGTTACTACAATTAATTCAACAATTAATGCTTTATCTATTGAACAAATCAGAGATTATATCTTACAGCTTCAATTAAAAGCATTTGAAATCAGTGAAACAAAAGAAAAAGCAGCCTTAAAAGCTGAATTAGCAGAAACTTTACAAAAAGAAAAGTTTGCTGTTAGTTTTAATAGTTTAGAAGGTTCAGCTGCTGTTAAAGAAAAGCTTGCTTTAGTTGAGGCTTCGCCTGAAGCAGTCTCAGAAACATTATACAATTTAGTTGCTAATTTACTCAAAACTAAGCTTGATCAGTTACACCGTTTAGTTGATGCTTTGAAGAGTGTTTTAATGAGTAGAATGCAAGAAACTAAATTTATGAATATTGGCTCTTCTGGAGACATTCCTCCAACAGCAGGCCAAACATATCAAAATCCGACTAAGTTTTAATTATGACTAAAGAAAAATTTTTAGAATTATTAGCTCAAGCAAAAGAAGACGAAGAAGGTAGATTATATATAGACGGTAAGTATGATAATAAAATCTACTTTGGAACAATAACAACTATTTGTGAAGACATTTTTGATGAGCATGGTTGTGAAGACGATGAAATTTATGATAGGCATTGGTGGAATGATGACACATTAGAATGCTATATAATAAAAAATGAAAGGAATTAATTATGGCGAGTATTAAAGATGTTGTTAAACAATTAAATAAAGATTATAAAGATGATAACTTAGCTATTATCAGCAATATTAGACCAGAATATAAGAGATTAGCTTCTGGCGCATTAGGCATGGACTATGTTTTATTTGGTGGTCTTCCAGAAGGTAGACTTTGTGTTTATTCAGGACTTCCACATTCAGGTAAAACAACTGCTGCCTGCGCTGAATTAGGTGCTTATCAAAGAAAATATCCAGAAAAGACCTGTGTTTACGTTGATGTTGAGCACTCGTTAGACCTTAAATTCCAAGCTTTAATGAATGGTATTGATTTATCTAAACTTTACTATGTTAGCCCAAATGGCTTATCTGGTCAACAAGTATTAGATATGATCATTGAATTCCAAAAAGCTGACGATATTGGTATGATTATTTTGGACTCACTTCCAGCACTAATTCCAGCTGCTGTTTTAGAAAATGATTTAACTAAAGACTCTGGTATGAGAGCAACTATGGCTAAACCTTTATACCCATTCTGCGCTTCTATGGCAGATATGGTTGCAGCTAAAGGTAATATCTTAATTATGATTAACCAAGTCAGAGATGATGGTAAGACATTCACCGGTATTCAAAAATGGAAAGAGCCATGTGGTGGTGCTCCTGGATTCTATTCTTCAGTATCTGTTAGATTTGGTACAAGAAAATGGGTTCAAGGCGACAATATGGACGCTTGTGGTTCAACTAATGGTGAAGGTGCTGACGGTTTCAGACTTCAATTCAAAATTATGAAGAATAAAACAGCTCCATGTAATAGAGGTGGTGGTTTCATCACTTATAGATATGCTACTGGTTTAGACTGGGTTAATGACTTACTTGAAATTGCCTTAGCTTTTGACTTTATTCACAGAGTTAATAACGTCACTTATGAATTAATTAATTTAGAAACTGGTGAGTTATATTCTGATGAAAATGGCACTCCATTAAGAGGTAAGAAACAAGACTTAATTGATTATATTAAATCAAATATTGCTTTCCAAAATGAATATCTTGCCATGTTAAATAGATATATTGGTGCTTCTGATGATACTTATGGTTCACTTCTTGATGAACGTGCAGCAGCTGAAATTGATAATCAAGAAGCAGTTGTTGAGGTTTCTGAATAATGTATACAACAGGCTTGACTGAACAAGAAAAAGAAAGCTTAATCAAATATATTTGTACTCAAGGTAGACTTGTTATAAAAGATGGGCATAAAGTATTTGAATTCTTTAATACAGAGCTAGATGTAGAAAGTCAATTTACTGCTGGCCATTTATTAGCAAAAGCTATGCATAATATTTTTAATCAACTAAATGGGGTAGAATAATGGCTATTGGTCATAAAGAAAGAATTAAAGAAGGTCAGAAACCAACTCCTACAAGAGTCTATTCAAAAAAACAAGAAACTGCTATTGCTAAGGCTACTGGTGGACAAAGGACTCCAAATAGTGGTGCAACTACCTGGTCCAAGGGTGATGTATTAACAGAGCAATTCTTGTTAGAAGCAAAAACTAAAACGACCCATTCTGATTCAATTAAGATCAACAAAGAATGGTTTGAGAAAAATAAACAAGAAATGGCGTTTATGGGAAAACCACATTCTGCCATTGTCTTCAATTTTGGCCCAGGTGAAGAGAATCATTATATAATTGATGAATACCTTTTCTTGGAATTATTAGAATATTTAAAAGATAAAGAATAACGATAAAACTAATAAAAATGGGCCAAAACACTGGCCCTTTTATTGTATAATATAAAGTAGAAATATGCGAGATCTTATTAGAAACCAATTAAAACAATGTAATTATGCGGACTTATCACACTTTGATGAGACGACAGGTGTTTTTAATATTCCAAAATATTCTAAACCAAAGTTTGATATTGGTAAAATGTATATTATTCAGGTTGCTAATGAATTAGTAGACAATAATAATTCAGTAATAGCAGCAAATTGGAACAGCGGAACTTCACCAAAAAGTCCATTTTTAAAAATATACGTTTCTAAAATGGTTGGAAAAATGATATATGTAGATAGTTTGGTATTCAACATGGAAACTAAATCTGATACGAGTATCATGTGGTCTGGCTGGCTTCCAACTGAACAAATTACACAAATAGCCACATTTTAAGGAGAACTATTATGGGACAATCATTAGCTGTTAAATATCGTCCAAAAACACTTGAAGATGTCTGTGGACAAAGTATTACCGTTAAAATCTTAGAGAAAGCAATCGAGCAAAAGAATTTTAAACATGCTTATCTTTTTGCTGGTGATTCTGGGTGTGGTAAAACAACCTGTGCTCGTGCATTTGCTAATGCTATTAATCAAGGCTTAGGCCAACCTATTGAATTAGACGCCGCAAGCCAACGTGATATTGAAACAATTAGAGCTATTACAAACTCAGCTAATGAAAGAAGTTTAGATAGTGAATATAAAGTATTTATCATTGATGAATGTCAATCTTATACAATTGTTCAATGGCAAGCATTTTTAAAAGCTATTGAAGAAACTCCTGAATATGCTATTTTCATGTTTTGCACGACTGAGCCAAATAAGCTTCCAGCCACAATCTTAAACCGTATTCAACGTTATAATATTACAAAAATTGACGCTGAAACCATTAAGAATAGACTAATTTATATTTGTGAGCAAGAAGGCTTTACTAATTATGAAGCAACTTGTGATTTAATTAGCAAGATTTCTAATGGTTGTATGCGTGATGCTATTATGAAGCTTGAACAATGCTCTAATTATTCAAAAGATCTTAGCCCAGAAAATGCTAAGCTTATTTTGGCAGATATTTCTTATGAAGCAATGTTTAGATTAACTGTTGCTTTACAAGATAAGCAAGAAAACCAAGTTTTAGAGATTATTGAAAAGCTCTATAATAGTGGCAATGATTTAAAGACATTTATTAATTCATATTTAGAATTCATTTTAGATTTAACTAAATATATTTTATTCAAAAATATGCAATTAACTAACATTCCTGCTTACTTAGAGCCAGCTGTTAAGCAAACCATTCAAATTAATGATAGCTTAAACTGGTTTAAGGCTTTTGCTGACTTACTACTTAACATCAAAACTGAAATTAAATATGATACTTCTTATAAGTCAACAATTGAAGCATACTTATTGAGGGCCTGTAGATAATGAATTTAGTTATCGGACAAGAAAAATTAGTTAAAGCTTTAGAAGGCTATACTTTAGAGACCGCCCCTAAAACCATATTATTTTTGGGACAAAGTGGTTGTGGTAAATCTTGGATCGCCAATGCTTTTGCTAAACAATTAGATTTAGAAGTTGTTTTAGTAAAGCCTGATTCTACAGCTGAAAAACTTATTGAATATTACCAATGTCCAATTAATAAGATGTATTTAATTGATTTAAAAGACATTGCCGAAAAAGACCAAAATAAGTTTTTAAAGTTTATTGAAGAGCCTTCTAAAACTATGCATATCATCTTAATGGCTGAATCTACGGTTGGAATTTTGCCAACTATTTTAAATAGATGTGTTAAGTATGTTTTTGAGCCTTATACTTCAGAGCAATTAAAGCAATTTGATTGGGCTGTAAATTGTAGTGAAGAAATAGCTTATGAAATATGTAAAACACCTGGTCAATTATTAGAGCTTTCTGCTGATAACTTAGATCAAGCTCTTAATTTATGTAGAGCAGTTATAGGGTCAATAGATAGAGCAAATTATGCAAACACATTAAGTATCATTACTAAGATTAATGTTAAAGATGACGCCAAAAAAATTGACTTTAAGTTATTCTTTGACTTAATGACTTATGCTGCATTTGATGACTATAAGAAAAACAATAATGAATTAAGTTTTAAGATCTATTTATATACTATTAGACAACAAGCAAAAGCATTAAATGTCAATGTTGCAAAAGAAGCATTTTTATTAAACTATTTAGATAATATTTGGAGGTTAGCAAGATAATGACTTTAATTGATTTAAAGAAAAGTATTGAAGCTCAAAATATTCCAGATGATTTTATTATCTTTCTTTGTAGTGAAAATAGTTTCATTGCAGACCAATACGTTGATGCTATTTGTGAAATAAACAATTTAGTTAAAACCAGAATTAATACACTTCAAGACCAGGCTTCTGCTTTATCATTAGTCTTAGGTTCAACTGATGAATTGAAAGTCATGAAAGTTGATACCTTTGAAGAGGTTTTAATTGATTATTCAAGCTTAAAAAATACAATAGTTATTTGTAATAAAATAGATAAAAAAGTCAAGCCATTGGTAGAAGACTATATCATTGAAATTGCCAAATTGGCAGATTGGCAAACTAAATCATATATCAAACTTATTTGCCCTGTTTTAAATGACGATGAATTAGACTGGCTATATCAAGCTACAAATGGCGATGTCTATAAAATGATAAATGAAGTAGACAAGATTAAGTTATTTCCAGTTCCAGAGCAAAAGTCAGTTTTAGATGCTATTAGATTTAGTCCGGACAGTGATCTATATTCAGTTAGTATTTTTGATTTAGCTGATGCAATTATTAGAAATAATAAGCCTTTTGTATTAGAATTCTTGAAACATGAAAATTTGAATTTTGATTTAATGCAAATAGTTGGAGCTACACTACAGAAAGTTAAAAATATTATCTTAGTAACTCAAAACAGTGGTAAAACAGCCTCTGAAATTGGCATTAATGATAAATATATGTATCGATTAAGAAAAGACTGGAGTAGCTTCCCAGAGAGCCGTTTAAAGATGCTATTGGAGTTTCTATCAAGTATTGATTTAAAGCTCAAAACAGGCGTGTTAGATATGTCTAAAGAAGCACAAATAGATTACTTAATTGCAAATACAATTTTATAAGGAGATTACTATGGCAGCAAATAACAAAATGTCTTATTCAAAAATGGACTGCTACAAACAATGTGGCTGGAAATTTTTACTTCAATATATTGAAGGTCCATATATTAGCACTCCTGGTATTGCATTAGATGTTGGAACTATGATTCATGATACTGAAGAAAAAATTGCTAATGCTATTAAAGATGGCCTTCCAATTGATTACGTTGCTCTTAAAAATAATATTATTGTAAAGACAATAGAAATTGAGCATAAGTTTCCAAAAGACTTTTTAGAAAAAGACAAGACTGACAGACTCTATAAAGAAAAGATTTATGAATATCTTGAAAAAGGTATTTATCGTCTTGAAACCTATATGAATGAACACCCAGAGCTTGAAATTGTCGGTGCTGAAATTCCATTTAAATATGATTTAATGGACTTTACTTTCTCAGGCAAAATTGACCGTTTATTTAGAAACAAAGTTACTAATGAATACATCTGTCAAGATATTAAGACCTGGCCAAAACCAGCTGATGATAAAGACGTTCCAACTCCACTTCAATTTGTAGTTTATACAAAAGCTATTAAAGAAATGTATGGCGTCTTAAATGAAGAAATCAGTTGTGCATATGATCTTCCATTCTGTAATATGATTCAAGCAGTTGGAACAAAAGGCTATATGAACCGTGGTATGAAGAAAATTGAAGAGCTTCTTAATGGAATTAAAAACGGTGAATATAAGCCTAACCCAAGCCCACTCTGCCATTGGTGCACATATTGTGCTACAAACCCAAATCAACCAAAAGACCCAAATGCACATAATAGATGCCCATATCACTCACTTTGGACCAAAGAAAAAGAAAGCTATGCTGTTGCTAACAAGTGGGAAGGTATGGAAAAACACAAAGAAATTTTAGAAAGTTATATTAAAAATGGCCCTAATTTAGCCGTATAATATAATAAGGTATAATTATGCAACAAAATGAAATGTATGATATTATTGTATTAGGTGCCTCACCAGAGGGTATTGCTTTATGCGAATATATTAAAACAAAATCACCTGATAAGAAGGTTGCGTTAGTTAGTAAGCATTTTAATTTTGTAAAATCTAATAATAAGTTAGCAGATACAAAATTAATTACTGGCACATCAGTATACTCAAGCTTTAATCATGGGCTGGTTATTTTAACTTTAAAAGACAGTAGTTTAGTTGTTGGTAAAAATTTAGTTATTGCAACCGGAGCTGCTCCAATTAAATCAGGGGCCGATAGATTTAAAAATAATAAAAATATTTGTTATAACCCAAGAGAGATTACGGTTAACCCAAAAAATAAACCAGCAGTAGTTTATGGAGATGGTGCTGATGCAGTTAAATTTGCTTTAACTATCGCTAAAAAATTTAAGTATGTATATCTTTGTAGCTCAGTTTTTAAGCTAGAATGTGATACAAAATTAATCAAAAAATTGAATGAAGTAGCTAATATTGTTCATTTACCAAATTGTCATATTGTTGGTAGCAAAAATGATAAGGAAGGTAAACTTTGTGAAGTTACTTTAAATACTTATGATACAATTAAATGTGTAGCACTTATCTTAGCACTTGGTCGAACACCAGATGTAAATGGGGTAGATCAAAGAATGATTGAATTGGACCAAGATAAATATGCAGTAATTAATTCGCAACATCAGGTTATAAAAGTACCAAATATTTATGCAATAGGTGAATGCACAAGACACAATACAAAAAGGAGTATAACATTAGTTGGTAATCAATTACTAGGGAGGTAATTTATATGTTGGACCAAGAAAAAATTTATCAAAATAAACTTAAGTATGTAGAGCTTTTAACAAAATTAAATGTAGATTTAACTGATTTTTCTAAGTTTTTAGATGCAGTTGATTACTATAATAAGCCAGCTTCTACAACTTATTTTAAAGCTTATCAAGGCGGTCTATGCCAGTATGCTTTAGACTTATACTATGAACTTGGTCAACTTGCTAATGCGTATGCCCCTGGAAAATATACTGAAGAAGATATTATTAAAGTAGCATTATTTAAAGATTTATATAGAGCTATTCTTTATGAAGAATGCGAAAAAAATGCTATTGTTGATGGTAAATGGCAAACAGTTAAAGGCTATAAATATAAAGAAGACAGGCCAACATTTGGCGACTTAGGTTTCAGTTCATATATGGTTGCTAAACATTTCTTTGACTTTACAGATGAACAAATTGAGGCGATTACTCAAGCTGATTCAAGAGAGCAGTATGCTGGTGATATTCATGACATTCTAAGGAGCTACCCATTAGTAACGCTTACTAAAATGGCAGACCTTGCTGCTCAATACTTAGACTAAAATAAAAGAGCTTAATGCTCTTTTTTTATTGTATAATATAAATGTATGAAAGTTTTAATATATACAGATCCGCACTTTTGCGAAAAGTTTTCCATCATTACTAAGATGGGAGACAAATATACTACTCGTTTAGAGAATCAAATTAAATCAATTAATTGGGCTGAAAATTTAGCTTATGAGAAAGGCTGCCAATATGTTATTTGTGCTGGTGACTTTTTTGATAAAGCCAACTTGACTCAACAAGAATTGACTGCTCTAAACGATATTCAATGGGCACCAATGTGCGCTCATTATTTCTTAGTCGGCAATCATGAAAGTGAAGAAAACGATTTACACTATAATTCAACTGAGGTCTTACAACAAGATCGTAGAAGTAATTTTATTGTTGCTGAACCAAGACTTTTAGAAGAGCCTGGTTTTGAGCTTGCTTTCTTACCTTATATTACAGAAGCAAGAAGACAAGAAGCTAAAGATTATTTCCCAGAGCCAAAAGCTAAAAGACTATTAATTTCACACAATGACCTATTTGGAATTCAAATGGGTCCGGCTATTTCTACCGTTGGTTTTAAGCCAGAAGACTTAGCATCTATTTGTGATTTATGTGTTAATGGCCACTTACATAATGGTGTAAAGATTAATGAAAAAGTTATTAATCTTGGCAATTTAACAGGCAAAGACTTTGGTGAAGATGCTTTTAGATATAAGCATAATGTAATGTTAGTTGACACCGATACAATGACATATGAGCTTATTGAAAACCCATATGCATTCAACTTTTATAAAATTGAAATTAACACAAAAGCAGATTTAGCTATTTTAAATAGATTATCTAGCAATGCAGTTGTTTCAATTAAATGCAGAGATACTATAGTAGCTGAATTAAAAGAGCTTATTATAACGCTACCAAATATTGTCGAGTCTCGAATTGTAATTACAAGAGAAGTTGCTAATGGTGAAACTGCCGAAGACATCACAGACCTAACTGTAGACCAATATGTCAAGTTTGCTGAATGCTGCAGAGAGAAGCTCGAAAATAATGCTATTCTTGAAGAAGAGCTCTCTGAAATACTAAAATAGCAAAATTAGATTTTAAAGTATATTATTGTATAATATAAAGTATATGGTAGATTTTAAAATAAAATATAAAAATTTATACAATCAATACAATAAAAAATTATTAGCTGACCATAAAGCTAATTTTTCAGTTTTAAATAATAATATGAACTATTTTATTACATATTTAAAGCTTTTACGTGATTATTATTTATTAACTGATACACAAGCAGAAAGTGAAGATGAAATTAGTCTTAAAGCAGCTACTCTCGTTGCAGCTGTTGGTGAGTATGAAAAATATGAATCCTGCATCTGTAAATATTATAAGTCAACAGGTGAAAGACTTATAGAGGGAACAGCTGAAGAAATTTCTAAAAAATACAACGACGAAAGAAATTTTCACTGAACAAATTTTTGGCAGTTAGTTATGACAAATATTGAAGGGTGGTCCGTTAATGGCTAATTTTATAGATTTTGAAAAAGTAATTATTCATAATTTTGGTAGTTATGGTCATACGGAATTAGACTTAAAAAGCAAAGGTTTTTGTTTAGTTTCTGGACAAAATAACTTCAAAAAAGATAATGCGCTCTCAAATGGCTCTGGTAAGAGTTTTATTTGGAGTGCTATTTGCTATACAATTACAGGCGAAACTTTAAATGGCTTACATACTAATTTAAAAAATATTAATATTGAAGATGATGATAAGTGCTATGTAAAATTAATCTTTAAAGTTAATGCTGATGAGTATGAAATTACAAGACATGCTTCACCTAAATCAGATTTACAAATTATTAAAAATGGTGCAGATGTTTCTGGTAAGACTTACCGTGAAAGCGAAAAGAAGCTTGGCGATTTACTTCCAGACTTAACTCATGATTTAATTGCTTCAACAATTATTATTGGCCAAGGTATGCCAAATAAATTCTCTTCATTTAGCCCAAGTGGTCGTAAAGAATTACTTGAAAAATTAACTAAGTCTGACTTCATGATTGAAGACATTAAAAATAGAGTTACTCTTAGACAAAGTGAATTAAGCAGAAAAATTCAAGAATGTAGTGATAGTATTTTAGTTAATGGAACTAAATTATCTACTGCTAAAAAAGACTTAGAAAGAATTGAAAAAGAGATTGCTGAAACTGTTAAACCAGATTTTGATAAAGACCTTAAAGAAAGTGATGCTTTATTAAAATCTATTGATAAAGATGTTACAAGATTAACTGAGGCAAGAAAAGCAGTTGATGCTCAAATTGAAATAACAAATGGTGCGCTTCTTACTATCGCGCACGAAAAAGCTGAAAAACTACGCATGTTATCAGAAAGCTACCACACTGCAATTGATCCTGTTAATCAAGAAAAACTTACTGCTGAAACCACTATTAGAAATTTAACTGCAGAAGTTAATAGATTAAAAGCAGTTAAAGATACTTGTCCAACATGTGGTCAAAAATTACCTGGAGCCGTTAAACCAGATACATCTAGTCAAGAAGCTCAAATTAAAACTCTAAATGAAAGTTTAACTCCTCTTAAAAATAGAATTAATGAGATTAATACTAAGAGTGCTGAATATAAGCAACAAATTGAAAACGAAGTTGCTGATAAAGAAACCAAATTAAATACTGAGATAGCTGGACTTAAAAAAGATAGAGATACCATTATCAACGAACTAAATGATTGTTCCCAAAATTATAATACTGAAAAGGAAAGATATAGCAAACTTACTTTTGAAAAAGATAACTGGGACAAACACCAAAAATTCTTAAATGATTCTATTGCAGAATTACAAAAGTCTATTAATACATTAGACAACTTAGTAAATATTACTAATGATGCCAAAGTAGATTTAGAAGCTCACTTAGCAGTTGTTAAAAAAATGGATTCACTTGCTAAGAGAGACTTCCGTGGTTATTTATTAACAAATATCATTAATTATATTGATAAGAAGGCTAAAGATTATAGTGAAACTGTTTTTGGAACTAGAGACCTTAATGTTTATATTGATGGTAATGCCTTAGATATTTCTTATTGTAATAAAATGTTTGATAACTTATCAGGCGGAGAAAAACAAAGAGTAGACTTAATTCTACAATTTGCTATCAGAGATATGTTAAATGTTTATCTAAACTCTGGGGCCAATATCTTAGTATTAGATGAAATTACAGACTTCCTTGATAAAACAAGTTGTAGCGCTGTAATGAAACTAATTGAAAAAGAGTTAAATACTATTGAGTCAGTATTTATCGTTAGCCACCATGCAGATGAGCTTGGCCTTCCAGTAGACTCAGAAATTAAGGTAATTAAAGATACAAATGGCATTAGCCAAATTATATAATAAGGAGTAGATATATGCAATGAAAGAAAGATCCAGATAAAAAATATACTGACCTCTGTATTTATATTGATGCTAATATTCAAAATATTGCTAACCCAGGTGAGCATCCCGATATTGAAAACACAGTATATAATTATATCTGATTAGTTATTAAGGCACTAGCTATTAAAAAATGCATGTTTAATAACTTCCAAGATTATGACCCTTATGCATTCTATGGTGCAAATCGAATATACTTTGCACTAAGAAAAAACATTTGAAACACGGGCAAAACGATTAAAGGTAAAGAAATTAAGCCAATTAAATCTTGTCTAAACTACATTAAAGCTCTTCTTTACCCAATGAAAATTGAGTACCAAAATGAAACATTTAGAGAAATTATTTCAGAAGAATTTGTTTCTAAAAAATTTGACTCTTTTACATTTAGAGAGCAAATGCGTAGTGGTGCAAGAGCAAGCCAAGGTGTTAATGAACAATTTAGAAGCTATGTGCAAGATGCATTTGTGCACATCGGTTCAATGGCTGATGATGTATTAAAAAAATCACCATTTAGCCCAAGATCACTTGATTACAAAAAATTAAAAATATCATTAATGCTTAATGCAATTAACTCATTAAAGACTAAGAAAAAATTAGATTCAGATTTGCCTACAATTATTCTATGAAAACTTCCAAAGTCAATGTCAAGTTATGTTAGAATATTATTAAAAGAATTCTATTCAGAGATTAAAACTGAGATTATGGAATGCCACAGAGCCGCAGATATTAGTGATGATGTGGTAGATAGAATGCTACAAAATGCTTCAGAAGATAGGGAGACATATGAAGACAAATATTAAAAATAATCTAAATGCACTTCATTTATCAGATATTTACTCTTTAATGTTATTTATTCTATATAAAGTGCAAGACATACCAGAATATGCTGTATTAAGTGAATTGTGCTATTTATTAGACGGTAATAACTTAACTAGACTTCTTACTTATTTTGCTGGAAAAACTATTACATTTCCAACTGAAGATGAATTTGCTTCATTAACAAATGCATTATTATTATATAACTATGTTAATGTTGAAGGTCTAACACTTGTTGAAGGTCAAGCAAAATTAGAAGATGTTACGCCAAAACAAATGGAAATTATTACAGATTTATATCTTAAAATATTACCTGTAATGAGACAATACAATATTGATAGGAGTCAATTAAGTGGCAAATAATAAGTTTCCAGAAGAAGAGCGTTCATTTGAAACAAGACTTAAATTTATTAAAGAGTTATTTACCAATAAGTATGAAGACTACCAAATTATGGCACATTGCATTCAGCATAAGCTAGACAAATCATATGAAGCATATGTGAAAAAAATTCATAAGAGCTCTTGGTTATTAGAAAACGAAGACCCAATGAAAATATTAAAAAGAATTGATTAAGGAGAAAATTATATATGAGTGGACAACCAAATGTAATTAATGATATTGGAGCACTATTAAAACTTCCTAGCAAAGTTACAACAGAGCTCGTAGACAAAGCAAATCTTTGTATCGGAAGTATTATCTGTGATGCAAAGCTTGCTGGTGAACAAACAGTTATTATCAATATCGGAATTGGCACATTAAGTGTTGATTTAATTGATATGCAATGTAAGTTTGTTCCAAGCAAAGATTTAAAAGCTACAATTAAAAGCAGCTTAAATGATGAAAAAGATCCTCTTGAATTAGAGCTTGAACAAACACTAGCTGAAAAATTATTAACAGTAGTTGACGAGGCAATTTAATTATGAGCCAGGTGAAGTTAGATCAAATAATAACGCCAGGTAAAACTTCATCAGATAGTGTTGAGGAAAGCACAGCGTTAGTTGCTATAGATACAACTGGTTTAAATGCAGAATCTTTAGAGATTTTAAACCAAATTATTGTTGCTGAAGACAGGACTAAAGCAAAAGATTTAACTCAGCTTTTTATTGATAATCACAATAAAAAGACAATGGTTAGATTAGACAGCTTAAATGAGCTTCAAAATAAATTAATTGGTCAATTATCAAGGCGCGTTACTGAAAGACCAGATGAAATATCAAATCAAGAATTGATGCAAGCAGTTAAAATTATTCAAGACTTGATTGATAGAAGTACTAAATCAATTACCGAGCCAGCCGATAAACCATTGATCCAAATCAATTCTCAAAGTAACTCTGTAAATGTAGGTGATGGTACAACTACTTATACAAGAGAGTCAAGAGACCGTGTTAGAAATGCAGTAATGAGTTTGCTTAGCAGTATTAATGATACCGTAGCAGACAAAGAAGTTATTGATACAGCTGATATACAAACTAAGGATGAAGACGACCATGAATAATATTAAAGAAATTTTAAAAAAACTAGACATTCAAGAAACTGGCGCATATAAAGACCATTTTTATGTAATCAACTTAAAAGATAGTAATGATTATGCTAAAATGTATACTCAGCTTGATAAAAAAGCAATTAATACTGAATTCCCAGAATTTGCTAAAAATACTAATGAAGCAACAACGAAGATCACAAATTATTTTGAGATTGATGATAATAATATAACTTATGATATATTTTTATTTGCTGACTTTAATGCAGATAAATATTATCTAAAAATTGCTGAGAGAGATTAATGATTTACGATTATAGTGGAACAAAAACATTCACGGCTTCATTAGTGGTTGATGATCCTGGAAACTGTGCTATCTGTGCTAATGGCTATTATCCAACTAATGTTAAAGGATTAAAACTTCCAGGTGACTACTACTTAATAGTAAGAACTATTGATGGCATGACTACTATTCTTAAGTGGGGAGCTGTTACTGAACTTGCAGAATTAGTTAGTGGATACAGTTTAGATGTTAAACAGTTTAAATATAAAGAAAGCTCTATTCATAGAGAAATTCAATTATTTCTAAATGATGGACAGAAGTTTATTTATGAAGCAAATGTTATAGACATTGATGCTGCATTAGAAAAAACACCAAAAGATTATAATTTTGTTGCAACACTAGAAAGGGCTTAATATGGCAGTTAAAGACGTTAGAGAATACTATTATAAAATGCAAGCTCAAAAGCTTGAAATGGAAGCAGACTTAGCAGATTTTGAAGAAGCACTTAAAAATGGCTTCATTACAGAAGATCAGGTGCAAGTAGCAAGAGACGAGTTATTTCCGTTTCAAGTTAATTATGACAGATTAACCTATATAATGTATTTATTAGAGCTACCAAATCGAGATTCTAAAAAAGCAAAGCACAATAAGCAAAATAAAAAATTATTAGAAGAATTAAAAAATCGTAATGCTGATGAAGAATCTGTGCTTAATGAAAATAAAAGTGCATTAGATAGATTTAGAGCTGAACTTAAAAAGCTTGAAGAGAATAAGTAATAACTTATTCTTTTTTTTAATAATTTAATAATTTAATAATTTATTAAAAGTTATTTTTTTATTGTATAATATATATGAATTAAAGGAGATTTTATGGAAAAAATAATTACTGATTTAAGTATATTAGCAGAGCCATCTGAACCATTAAAGTTTTTAACTGAAAAGGGCATTGAAAAAGAAGAAGGCGAAAAAATTATCGCTAAAATTAAAAGTGCTATGGAAGAAGATAAAACTATTCTAACTCTTACAGCACCTCAAATTGGAATTAAACATAAAATATTTTGTATCAGATTTAATGATACAATTAAAACATTTATTAACCCAATTGTAACTAAAAAAGATAAATTTGTTGTTCGTCCAGAGACATGTGTGTCTTTGCCTGGGAAAGAAATTTTAATTACTCGACCAGAGGAAATTACAGTCGTATATTATACTGACGAATTTAAGTATGAAGAAAATAAACTTTTAGGAGCTGCCGCAAGACTATTTGATCAAAGTTGCCACTTACTCGATGGTGTTACACCAGATGAACTTGGTTTAGTCTCAGATGTTGCAACTGATGGTTCATTAGCAGACTGTTCAGAAGAAGAGATTAAAGAGCTTGTTGATTTTTATAAGAATAAATATATTCCAGCAAAAGCAAAAGCTTTGAATGAAGCTGTTAAAGCTGACCCTGAACTTGAGAAAAAATATAAAGAGCTACAATTTACTGAGAAAGTTATTACTGGTAATGCTAGTATTGTTGGTAAAAATATTTCTGCTAAGGGACAAGCTGCAGCAGCATTATCAATTAAAAAAGCAGATCAATTTAATAAACAAATAAATAGAGCTCAATTAATGAAAGTAGCTAATAAAAGTAGAAAATATAAAGGCGGTAAATAGTATGAAGGAAGAATATATCAGAGATTTTAATAAAGTAATCATCGGCATTATTCAAACTGATGCTGAAGGTAATCAAACAGGCAGACTGTTTAATAGTAGAAAAATTGTTGGTTATTACACCGTCAAAGATAATCGAACAAGAAACTTTTTACTTCAAATCGTTTCTGAAGGAAACACATTAGTTAATTTAATTTATAAAGAATTAGGAAGATAAGGGAGCTAATATGGAAAAGGATAATAAAAAAATTATTAGTTTAGAAATTCCAGAAGACTTACGTAAAGCTTTACGTATTGAAGCCTTCAACAGAGACGTCACAGTCTCAGCATTAATTAGAGATATTCTTGCAAAGGAACTTAAAGTTACCCCTAAGAAATAGGAGGCTTATAAATGGAAGATTTAAAAAGTAAGAAATTACTTGTAATTGTCGAGTCTCCAAATAAAATATCACATATCAGAGACTATTTAAGAAAAGCTGGCTATCAAGTTAATGTTCAAGCAAGTGTTGGGCATATTATGCAACTTGGTAATGGTGGACCTTATGCAAACTCTGGTGTTAATCCTGATAAAGACTTTGAGCTAAATTTACAAGTTTCAGAAGATAAATATAAAACTGTTCAAGATTTAAAAGCAGCTGTTAAAACAGCTGATTTAGTTTATCTTATGTCTGACCCCGATAGAGAAGGGGAAGTTATTGCTTGGAGTTTAATTAAGTTTTTGAATATTCCAAAGACTAAAATTAGAAGAGCTGTGACTCATGAAATCACTCCAAAAGCAGTTGTTAATGCTATTGAAAACCCAATTAAATTAAATGAAAATTTGGTTGATGCTGGCTTAACAAGATTAACATTAGATAAGATGATTGGCTTTAGATTAAGCCCAATTGCTAAAACTTATGTTGGTGCTAAATCAGTTGGTAGATGTCAATCAGTTGGTTTAAAATTAGTTGTTGATAGAGAAAGAGAAATTCAAGCATTTGTTCCAGAAACTTATTTTGATTTATATTTAAATTTTGTTAAAAATAAAACTAAATTTAAAGCTAAGTTTGCTGGGAATAATGAAATTGGAAATGTTGATCACTTAAAAACACAAGCTGAAGTTGACAAAGTTAAAAAGAATTGTAAAGGTGATTTTATAATTGAAGCGATTAAGCAAAAAGAAAAAGAAGAGTCACCAAAACCACCATTCTGCACTGCGACTTTCCAACAAGAAGCCGCAAGTAAAATTGGCTTAAAAGTCAAAGATGCGATGGCTGTTGCCCAAAAGTTATTCGAGTCTGGAAATATTACTTATATGAGAACTGATGATACAGTCTTTGCTGAAGAATTTGTTCCAGTTTTAAAAAGTTATATTGAAAATACTTATGGTAAAAAAGCTTGGACTCAACCACGTGTTGGCAAAAAGCAAGAAAATGCACAAGAAGGCCATGAATGTTTACGTGTTACAGACCCAACATTAACTCCAGACCAATACAATAAAATTGATGCTAATAGCTTAAACCAAAAAGTTTATAAACTTATTTGGCAAAGGACTATTGCAGCTGCTTTACCTAATGCTAAGATTTCAGAAACTCAATACTTAATTGATAATAATGGTGAGAAATTTATCTTAGTCTCAAATGAAATTACAAATTTAGGTTATCGTGAAGTTTATTCTTATAAAGACGATGACCAAGATGAAGATGGACCAGTTAAAGAAACCTTTAAAAAGGGTGAAATACTTAAAGATTGCACATTAGAAGATATTAAAAAAGAAACAAAACCAAAACCAAGATATACTGAAGCTACATTAATTAAAACTTTAGAAAAGAATGGTTGTGGTAGACCTTCTACTTATGCTACTATTGTTGAAACTGTATTGAGCACCACAAGAGGCTATGCTGAGCTTCAAGAAAAGTCTATTGTTCCAACCGATAGAGGTATGCAGTTAGCAGCTTTCTTAGATCGTTCATTTAACAATGTGATTAACTTAGATTATACAAGTGAAATGGAGAAATCTCTTGATAAAATTGCTGCTGGTAAAGAAAAGAAGTCTCAATTTTTAACTGAATTCTACAATAACTTAGAAAATACAATTAAAAATAATAAAGAAATTCAAACTGATCCACTGGCTGGTGAAGCAAAGGTATGCCCAGAATGCGGAGCTCCAATGGTAATTAGACGAAGTAAATTTGGAAAATTATTCTATGGGTGCTCTAAATACCCAAAGTGTCGTGGCATAATAAATATTAATTAAATATTAATTAAAATAGACTGCTTTAAAGGCAGTCTTTTTATTATTTGCTACTAATTAATTGCTAAATTAATTGATTTAATAAAGTTTAAAAACAGGAGATATAAAATGGCAGGAATTTTACCACAAGATAAAGTAAAAGAAGCTAAAGCTTGGCTCCACGATGTTTTTGTTTGAGGAGGGCTAGTTGCTACTCCAAAAAGATCTATTCCAATAGATAAATATAGATATATGTATGGGACTCATGATGAAAACTTTAGAAAAGATGACCCAAAATATCGTGATGCTGCAAAAACAATTTGTGCTTGTATTACAAGTAGAAAAGTTGAAACACAAAGATTTTTAGCATTTGATGCAGCAATTAAACTTCTTTCACAATGCTCATTTTTACCAGATTTAACAGCAAATAGAGGCTATGTCAGAGAAACTGCAGATACACTCTGTGCTTTTATTGCTTGGTTTTGTGATGAGAATAAATTAGTTTATAATAACATAAATACATCTGTTGAAGAGATGAAACAAATTAAAAATACATTAATTGGTAAGACTCTCTGAGACAGTTATTTATTTGCTAAAGACCATACACCAGAAAATAAGCCAAATAAGGGAACTGTTGATACAAGTGCTCCTGCTAAACCAGCAGCTCAAGCTACACCAGCTGCAAGTACACCTGCCAGCAATAATGGAACACCAACTGCTACTACAGTAAAAACTGGTGGTCCTGCTGGACATACATTATATAGAAAGAATGCAAGCGGTATTTTAACACAGGGCAAACTTACTAATATTGCTAATGGTTATTATGTATATTGGATTGGTGGAGAATTTACTAATCCAGGAAAAACTCAACCAAAATTACATGTTAAACCTCAATATGGTAAAACACCATTAAAAGTTGATTTTGGTAGCGGCCAAGGATATAATGA
>Ga0310694_10000076_pt1 | contig 144006 bp, 109 predicted proteins | sample 174DNAGHGhighgp2_FD_203884 | JGI IMG/M metagenome (GOLD analysis project Ga0310694, IMG submission 203884) | Sheep rumen microbial communities from Palmerston North, Manawatu-Wanganui, New Zealand - 1742 DNA GHGhigh gp2 (v2) (version 2) | ecosystem: Host-associated > Mammals > Digestive...
GTTCCCTGGCTCGTGAGAATCGAATATTTGACTGAAAAACCCAAAATGTCGTTTCTGCGAGTCCCCACTCGATTCTCAGGAAGTTAAAAGGGTGCATCAAAAATTCGAATTTTGATACACCCTCTTTCCGTATATGTTTCACAAACACGATAGAAGTATCAGAATTTACCTTTTTCCTTTATTGGATTTCTGTAATAAATCTTTCCTTCAATATATTCTTGTGTTGCAATCAATGTTGGTTTTGGTAACTTCTCATAAAAACGAGAAATTTCTATTTGTTCACGATTTTCAAACACCTCTTCCAAATTATCGTTATATGAAGCGAACTCCTGAAGTTTCTTCTCCAATTCACTCTTCATCTCAACAGTAATTTGATTTGAACGCTTTGCAATGATATTTACTGTTTCATAAATATTGTCAGTATCTGCACACAAAGAATTGATATCCCTTGTAATTGTACTTGACGGAGCATTTACTTTTTTGTAATCCATAATTAAATATATTTTATTACATTATTATCCTTCTATACTTTGTAAATATTTCTTCGCACGGCTATAGAACTTTTCTGCATCTTTACGATGTTCACTCTCCGGGAACTCTTTTACAAAGTTATAATATTCATCCACCGTATCACGGAAACGATCTTCCATTTTCGATTCCACACTTTTTACGGCTTGCATATATTTTGATTCTAATATTAAAAAACTTAGTTCTTCTTTGTATTGCGTATCCGGGTACTTCTTCAGAGCATTTCCGGCTGTCATTATAGCCGACAAATAATTATTACCCATGTAATCGCCTAAATCATAATACAACTTAGCGTTCAAATACTCCTTTTCTGCCAATTTCTCACGCATCTCTTTCAATAAATCCAAGACTCTTGGCAACTTCTCACTATGAGGATATGTTTGAGAGAATTCCAACAGCTCATCTATCGCTTTTTGCGTATTCTCTTGATCAAGCTTCACATCAGGTGAATCTAAATAATAACAATATCCTATATGAAACTTAGCATCTTCAATATACTTTCCAGAAGGATAGCCTTTACAATAACCAGAGAAATAACTTTTGGCAGTAAGATACTCCTTGTTTTTAAAATGCGCCATCGCTTTTGTGTATAATCCTTTCTCTCCCTTTTCTGTTCCTCTGAATGACGGGATTACCGACTCCAACAATGTTGCAGCCTTATAGTATTCTCCCTTCTCATAATATTCGAAGGCCTTTTCATACTTCAAATCCATATCGTCACTCTTTGTCAGCTTCGAATATTCCGTACACGAAGAAAGGGCTAACGACGCCACCATCGCTAGGATAAATATCAATTTATATGTACACTTTTCTTTCATATCCATAGATTTTGCAAAATTAGCAAAATCATTACTAATTCACAAAAGATTCGGTAAGAAAGTTTTTAATTCATGTTGAATCATGACAAGCACTAGCAGGATGTGAAACATGACATGACAAAAAAAGGCAAGTCTTCCAACTTGCCTTCCTTAATATATATGCGAATTATATTATTTTTCAGTTCCTTCTTCTTTTGGAAGATCTTCCTCAAAATTATCTTTACCTGCTTCAATTAATATATTATACCATGTGATCAACTTCTTAATATCTGAAGCATAGACTCTCTCTTTATCATAATCAGGAAGAATAGAAGCCAAATAATCTGTCAACTCTTTTGATTCTGCTTTCTTAGGATTCATAGGAACTGGCTTCCCCTCCTCTTTTTTCTTTATCGACATTAACACTTCTGCCAAAGGCACTTCACCACTTTCTGTGTACATAGCAATATCACCTAATGAAAGTATTTTCTCATGCGTATATGCAGGTACTTTCTTATGATCAACCAACGATTCTACTATCAACATATTCTTGCCTTGAGAAACAAGTTCAAACAATCCGGATTTACCAGATATTGACAAAATCTTTTTTAACATATCCGTTTATACTTTTTTACTTTTTTGAAAAATCATTTAGTTTGCAAAAGAAACAAAAACATTTCTTATGACCAATTCAAAAAGACTAAAAAAAAATTGCAAAAATAATTTTTTAGCATATATTGCACCCTCAGCTATACTTATATTCTATCGTGAAAATAAATGTACAAATCCTTTTTTTTATAAAATTAAAAAAAATCACGTCAAGACAACGATAATTTAAAATAATAATTGTATTTTTGCCAACGGTGTATTTATATCAAAGGAAACATATAGATTATGAACAAAAAAATATACATAGGAGTCATATTATCACTTATATCACTGATTTGGGTGTTCTTTTCATGTAAGAAAGATGAGCCAGAGAGTACCGAAACCAAGATAGATTGGGAATGTTTAGGCTGTAGCGAATGTAAGACCAAAGCAGAATATAATAAGGAGGTAGAATACAACGATGACAATGAGGAACTAATCATGTCATACGATTTCGACATGAATAAAGGTGAAGGATTCATCATTCGTAAAAACCTAAACTTAATGGACTGCGATGCAGACCCTTATTCAGAAGTTTATGTTTATGGTGATACCATCTCAATATACTTTCAATACGATTTAAATGGAGGTAAATGCATGTGTTTCTTTGATATCACAACGAAAATAAAGGGACTCAAGCCTCAAATATATCACATTGATGTTCATGACCAACAGATGGAATATGACTTTGCCATAGATCTTGCTAAAAGTCCAAGAGGCAAATTCTATTGGTAAGATTCCTCTTTATCATCAACGCTATCATCATGTGAATTATATGTCTTAGTTTAATAAGACGAAAGCACTTAATTGATACGCCAAAATCAAGAAGAACAACTCAATCAAAAAAAGCATGAGCAATTTAACTATTGCCTCAGGGCTATAGGTATGTCCTTACGACTAAGCCTCCAAGATCTTTTTATACAAGAGGTCCTGCTAAAATATGAAATAATACAGAAAGGACAACGGCATAAAGAAGAGTATCCTTACAGTTATAGAACAAACATCCCCGTCTCACAGACCTACTCAAATGTATTTGATAGTTGAATCTCTTCTAAATTTATTCCTTCTTTTTTTTGATTTTTTCATGTCTTCAATTATTTTTGTAACTTATTGAAACAACAAACAGATAAGACAATAATGAAAAAAAGCATTTTCCACAAATATATTCTAATAACACTTTCATTTCTACTTTCTTTCTCTATCCAAGCGCAAGACGATGAAGCACAGAATGCAAAAGACACATTACGTAGTTGGACAGAATACAGAAATGGACAGGTTTATAATTACAGGGAAGTTACGATGTCCGACCTTGCCAAATGGCTATCAAGTGGAGACACAATTGCAGACGACCCCGTAATGCACTTCCTCAGCACATTCGTTGTTGTCGCCAACCTTCGTGATAGCAAATCTTTACAAGAGCAAGCAACTTCTTTCACCTCGTTCAACAGCACACAGTTGGAATATCGGGAAATGAAATCCATTAAAGATATTAGTGGTCACTCGCCTAACTTTTACATGCCAGATTTTGGATCAAGTATGACCTCCGCTATCTTCGTCAGAGGATTTGGTTCAATGTCAGGAACCCCCGTTGTAGGTATGAATATAGATAACGTGCCTACGCTGAACAAAAACGCATTCGACGCTGATCTGTTTGATGTTGAACGTATCGAAATGCTTCGCGGACCGCAAGGAACCACAACAGGACGAAACTCCATGATGGGTGTCCTTAATGTTTATACCTTATCTCCTTTCAACTACCAAGGTACGCGTGTATCAGCAGACTATTCAACAGCTAATACAATAAAAGTCAAAGCCTCTACCTACCAAAAACCAAGAGAAAACTTCGGATACTCTTTGGCTACCAACTTTAAACACACAAATGGATTCTTCACCAATACATTTAACGATGAGAAATGTGATCCCCACAACAGTTTCAGTGCTCGTGGACGTATCATCTGGTCTCCTAAAGATCGATTCACCGTGGACAATGTTCTTTCTGGAGGATTCCTTAAAGAGGGCGGTTATCCTTATGCATTTACTGACAGGAACGACAAGACACAACCCATCTCATACGATGGAGATAACAGTTACAAACGCTTCACCATATCAGATGGATTAGTCATTCAATATCGATACGATAAATTTATCTTCAACAGCATAACCGGTTATCAGTACCTATCCGATAAGGTTAGCATTGACCCTGACTACACAAAACGTTCTCTCATCACCCGAGATGAAGAACAACAGGAACATGCTGTTTCCCATGAGTTCAACTTCCGCTCTGTTGTCAACGAGGAACGGAAATGGAACTGGAAAAACGGACTTTGGATTTTCTTCAAACACAATCATTCAGACTCTCCCATCACATATCACAAAGATGGATTGGAAGAACTATTCGCTTCTAATGTCAATGCAGGGATTCAATCTAAATACCCGAACTCAATGCTAAAAATCAATGGCGACGAACTGACCGTCTCTAACGATTTTGAGATTCCAACCTTTGGAATCGCGGTCTATCATCAATCAGAATGGAAATTTGGTCAATGGGAAGCAACCGTAGGTCTCCGTCTGGATTACGAACACTCCCGTCTAGATTATTTAAGTCAAAATGATGTGGAATATATTATTTCAGATGCCATGAAGAAAAAACAATCCATCAATACTCACTTCTATGGTTCTGAAAGCATCTCCGACTTCCAAACACTACCTAAATTCTCCATTCAATACAACTTCAACCCTTATTGCAACCTATATGCTTATGCAGCAAGAGGTCACAAAGCAGGAGGATTCAATACACTTCTTTTCTCTGACATTATTCAAAACAAACTCATGACCAATATGCTCAATGAGGTAGGCATCGATGTCGCTGAGACGGGACTTCCTATTTATGAATACACAGACAACATTGCTTATGATGCGGAAAAGAGCTGGAGCTTTGAATTAGGAGGTCACTTCCCGACTAAAAGCAAAGAATTAAATATGGATTTCTCCCTCTTCTATATCACATGTAAAGATCAACAAATACTAACCTTCCCATCAGGAAAGAACACAGGCTGTTTGATTACCAACGCAAATAAAAGTCGAAGCCTCGGTGGGGAGCTTTCTTTAAACTATCAACACACGAACAAGAAATCACACAACGTATTCAATTTCGAAGGAACATACGGCTACACAAATGCTCGATTCCTTTCTTTCGAACATGATGGTGTAAGTTACGAAGGGAAAACCATTCCTTTGGCTCCAGCGAACACAATGGGATTAGACTTCCAGTACAAGTTCCGTTGCTATCAAAAATGGGTGGACAACATCATCCTAGGTGCCGATTGGAAAGGGTATGGAAAAGTATATTGGAACGAAGACAATCTTTATAGCCAACAGTTCTACTCCCTCTTTAACGCATCCGTTACATGGGAATGGAAAAAATTAAATGTGAAAGCATGGGCAAAAAACCTAGCAAATAACGAATATAACGCATATTCATTCACAAATCTTGGTAATCACTATTGTCAAAAAGGAAAACCAAGACAAATCGGTATTACAATCAGCTATAAGTTTGAATAACAAGAATATAACTAAAAAATAAGATTCACTTCTTCCTCCTCTTTTATTGTTTTTGTTTTATAAGGTGATTTTTCTATCCTCGCCTTATAATCTTGTTGTTTTTTTGTACTTTTGCACTTCAAAATAGTAACCTATCAAAAGACAATCATAAATATGGCTATAGATATCCAAAAAATAAGATCAGACTTCCCTATACTGGAGAGAAAAATATACAATAAACCTCTGGTTTATTTTGATAACGCTGCCACCACTCAAAAGCCTCAATGCGTAGTAAACACGATAGTGAATAACTATTATAATTGCAACGCAAACATCCATCGTGGTGTACACTTCCTTAGTCAACAAAGCACAGAGGCTCACGAAAATGCTCGTAAAATCGTACAAAACTTTATAGGAGCTAAGAACTCTAATGAGATTATATTCACAAGAGGCACCACAGAAGCTATCAACCTTGTAGCTCACTCCTTTGGTATTAGTCAATGCAACGATGGTGACGAAATCATTGTCACTCAAATGGAGCATCACTCCAATATTGTTCCTTGGCAACTTCTACAACAGATCAAAGATATAAAACTACGAGTCATCCCATTTGATGAAAAAGGTGTTTTACAAATAGACCAGCTGGAGAAACTTATCAATAAAAAGACAAAACTGATAGCTGTCACTCATGTGTCTAATGCATTAGGAACAGTCAATCCTATTGAAAAAATAATTAAGATTGCACACAGCCAAGACATACCTGTATTGGTAGATGGTGCGCAATCAGCTCCACACACTCCTATCAACGTACAAGACTTAGACGTTGACTTTTATGCTTTCTCAGGTCATAAAGTGTATGGTCCCACCGGCATTGGTGCGTTATATGGAAAAGAGAAATGGTTGGAGAAGATTCCGCCATATCAAGGAGGTGGAGAAATGATACAAAATGTATCTTTTGAGAAGACAACTTTCAACGAGCTTCCTTTCAAATTCGAAGCAGGGACTCCAGATTATATAGGTTCCACTGCCTTAGCAGCCGCCCTTAATTATGTATCAGAGATCGGTATGCAAAATATCGCAGATTACGAACATGAACTACTTCGATATGCCACTGACAAATTAACTCAAATAGATGGGTTACGTATCATAGGTGAATCACCTCAAAAAAGCGGTCTGATCTCCTTTTTGGTTGGACAAATCCACCCATACGACATGGGAACGATTCTTGATAAGCTAGGCATCGCTGTTCGAACAGGTCATCATTGCGCTGAACCCGTCATGAAGGCATTCAACATTGATGGCACCATTCGTGCTTCGTTCGCTATTTATAACACAAAAGAAGAAATAGATGTTTTAGCCTCCGGTATTGAGAGAGCTGCAAAAATGTTCAGGAAATAAAAACACATAAACGATATGACAATTGACGAAAAACAGGAAGAAATCATTTCCGAATTTGAATTCTTAGAAGATTGGTTGGACAAATATCAACAAATCATAGACAAAGGCATCTCCAACAAAGGAGTTGAAGAGAAATACAAAACGGACGAACACCTCATCGAAGGTTGTCAAAGCAAGGTGTGGGTTTATGCCGAATACAAAGACGGAAAGATTTATTATCAAGGAGAAAGCAATACAGATATTGCTGGAGGAATTGTTAGTATGTTAGTTGATATTCTATCCGGACATACACCTGATGAGATTTTAGATGCAGAGTTGTATTTCATCGATCGAATTGGTTTGAAAGAACACTTATCACCTACGCGTTCTAATGGAATGTTATCCATGGTCAAGCAAATGCGTATGTATGCAGTAGCCTTTAAAACAAAATACGAGGAATAACCAGCTTCCCATCTCTTATGGTAACATCAAACAAATACCATTTTTTCGTTCATGGATTGCGTGATGGTCTTCCTATTGGTCTTGGATACTTCGCTGTCGCATTCTCGCTAGGATTTGTAGCCATGAAAGCTGGATTAACTCCTATTCAAGGCTATATTGCCAGTTTCCTAAATCATGCCTCAGCAGGAGAAAATGCACTATACACATCTATCCAATCGGCGGCCACCTATGCTGAGATAGCTGTCATCACACTCATTGTCAATGCACGCTATCTTCTGATGAGCTGTTCACTGAGTCAACGATTCGACCCTAATCAACCAATCTACAATCGACTATTTGTGGGATTTGGCATCACTGATGAAATTTTTGGTATTGCCATAGCTCAAGAGGGCTATCTTTCACCCCAATATGTATATGGAGCTATGCTCTCTTCTATTCCGCTTTGGAGTCTAGGTACGTATTTTGGTGTCTTGGCAGGTAACCTCTTACCAGACAATCTGGTCAGTGCTCTATCTGTAGCTCTATATGGTATGTTTGTGGCCATCATCATTCCTCCCGCTAAAAAAGACAAAGTGATTGCAGGAGCTGTAGTGACAAGTTTCATCCTGAGCTACGCTTGTTCCTGGATTCCTTATATCAAAGAATGTACGACAGGGACCAAAACGATCTTACTAACGATCCTCATAGCCTCCGTCTCCGCTATCCTGAAACCAATCAAAGAAGATGTAAAACCAAATGATGCAACCTCATAATCCATATATATACATACTCATTGCATTCGGCGTGTCCTTTCTAATCCGTGTGTTACCACTCACACTGATCAGGAAACCTATTCAGAACACGTTCATTCGATCATTCCTATACTATGTGCCGTATGTAACACTTGCGGTTATGACATTCCCTGCCATCATTCAAACAACACAATCTCCATTGGCAGGGTTGGCTGCCCTGCTCATTAGTATAACCATTTCCATGATGGGAGCTGGACTATTCCCTGTGGCTTGTGTAAGCTGCATCACTGTATTCATTTCAGAATTCTTATTAGGATATTAACCCATTAATCATAAAAACAACATGAAAAGGTTTTTTTATTTAGCAACACTTTTTTTGATGTCAGAAAGCGTCATAGCCCAAGACTCAATAAACACAGCATCAAAAGGAAAGCTATTGTATCATTTTACAAATACAGATATGATCAATCTTCCTGATAGTGAGATGTTACCCGTTGATTCTCTTTCCAGTTCAACAAAGAAGCTTGCAGACACAATCTCTTTTGCCATGGTAGGAGACATTATGATGGGAACCACCTATCCTACCAATCGTTTACCTGCCGATGATGGAGCTCATATTTTCGAAAAGGTATCTGACATTATCAAGAAAGCAGACATCGGTTTAGGAAATATGGAAGGTGTAATGTGTGAAGGAGGCACATGCACCAAAGGAGGAGGTGCGAACTCATACGCTTTCAGAATGCCTACATCGTATGCACATCTATTAACGGAAGCTGGATTTGACTTTCTCAGCCTTGCCAACAATCATAGCAATGACTTCGGTCCTGACGGAATCAAATCAACCATGAAGATGTTGGATGAACAAAATATCGCATATGCAGGTGTGGTTGGATTATGTGAGAAAGCTATTGTCGAGAAGAATGGAGTCCGCTATGGGTTCTGCGCTTTCGGACACAACAAGCACGTATATAAGCATCAAGATACTGCGACGGTAAGAAGGATCATTACAAGCCTGAGAGACTCGGTTGACATACTCATTGTATCTATGCACGGAGGAGCTGAAGGGAAAAAAATGAACCATGTACCTCACAACACAGAAATATTCTTGGGCGAAGACCGAGGTAACTTACGTGAATTTACGCATTTCTGTATTGACTTAGGGGCAGACTTCGTATTCGGACATGGTCCTCACGTAGTCAGAGGAATGGAACTTTACAAAGGTCATTTCATAGCATATAGTTTAGGTAATTTCTGTACCCCTTATGGCATCAGCCTTAGCGGGATATCTGGATATGCTCCAGTTGTCACCATACGAATCAAATCCGATGGAACATTTATCGACGGACAAATACATTCATTCATTCAACAATCAGGAATGGGGCCTCAACCAGATACTGAAAACAAAGTAGCTAAAGAAATAAAGAAGCTAACAGAAGCTGATTTCAAGGACTCAGCTATATCTATTTCAAACGAAGGGAAAATCGAGAAGAAATAAAATTGCTGTCCGCTAAAATAAATCATGTGTCCACAATGCCTATAATAGGCACTGTGGACATTTTTTTTATCACTGTTCGCAAAAATAAAATCAGAGGAAACGACTTCGTAGAATAGACTTACAATCTTAACTCTTGGATGAAAGTTATTTTAAGCTTCCTATGATAAACTCGATGGAGACTTTAATAGATTAAGATTCCCCTAATATGACTAGCGAACAGTAATATCTTTTATAAACAAAATTATACCATTTGACATTCCCAAAGTCGGGAAAATTCGCCCTTTCTTTTTTGCAAATTATCATAACATCCTTCTTCAACCACTTGACCATTTTTCATAACATATATTATATCCGCTTTTTTTATCGTGCTAAGTCTATGCGCAATTACTATAATCGTTTTCCCTTCTTCTCGTAAGTTTTGTATCATAGATTGCACATACTGTTCAGCCACAGAGTCAAGAGCAGACGTAGCCTCATCCAAAATAAGAATTTCTGGATTCTTATATAGAGCCCTTGCTATAGCAAGTCTTTGCTTTTGTCCTCCGGATAGTCTAGCCCCATTTTCTCCAACTTGAGTGTCATAACCATGAGGCAGTTTCTCAATAAATTCTGACAAACCTAGGTTACGTGTCAATGCTACTACTTTTTCTAAATCAGGTTCGTACTCACCCAATGCGATATTTTGAATAATCGTACCAGAGAACAAAGTTATTTGTTGTGGCACAGCTGCTATAAGCGCTCGTATACTACGGTTTGACAAATTATTTAAAATGCAATTACCAATAGTAATTTTCCCATCATCTAAAGGATATAAGTTTTGAAGTAGATTTGCAACAGTTGTTTTTCCACAACCACTCTCGCCTACTATAGCTGTCATTTTACCTCTTTCGAAACGCATATCAAGTCCATCAAAAACCTCTCGCGTTGTCCCGTATGAAAATTTTACATTAGATATGACTATGTCACCTATCAACTCTCTTTTTAGTTCAATTTTGTCACTAATTTCTTCTCTTTCAAGATCCATAATTTCAAATAGGCGATCAGCCGCAATAAGAGCTTCTCTAATAGATTTATTTGATGTTATAAGAGAAGCAACAGGAGAGGTGAAATAACCTACAATGGCATAAAAAGACATTAATTCTCCAGGCGTCATGTGCCCATCAATCACAAAACAAGACCCGATCCAAATCATAATTATCGTAAAAACACTCGAAATCAGTTCAGAAACGCCTTGTGCTACTATGCCACACTTTCCGGAATCATAAATAGAATATAGCATTTTAACAAAACGATTCTCTGTCCTTTCGCTTTCAAATTCTTCTATACCAAATTGTTTTATTGTTTTTTCGGAATTGAGAGATTCAACCAATTGACTCTCAAGACTAGCAGCATCTTCCATCACTTTGCGTTCTATCCTTTTATTCCATCTGTCTGTTATGATGTAGAGTCCTGCATAGAGGGGAATAGCTATTAACATTATAAGTGCGAGTTTCCAATAATATACAAACATCAAAGTAAAGGAGAGAATCAAAATCAAGATGTTAACAATAAGAGAAATAACTGTTTCGTTAATAAAATTTCTGATTTTCACAGCATCATTTACTCTTGATATTATTTCCCCCACATGCATTGTATCAAAAAACGACTGGGGAAGCTTAAATAAATGTTTGTAATAGCCAAGTATTAAATTTGCATCCATCATCTGCCCAGTACGCATAACGATGAAACATTGAATCATTCTAATAGTAAACTTTAGAAAGACAATCAATAACATAACAACACTTAAAAGATTGAGTAAGTTCGTATTTCCACCAACCAAAACATAATCTGTAATCTTCTCTATATAAATAGAAAAGGACAATCCCAATGCTGTATACACTAATGCTCCAATCAAGGCTTGTAACAATATTGATTTATGAGGCCAAACAAGTTCTTTTAATTTCGAAGAAATCGAAACTGTCTCATCTCTAGCTTCAAGATCAGATTTTGGTTCGAGTAAAACAAGCACACCACTCCATTCTTTATAAAAATCCTCTTTTTTTATCCATTCCATCGAACCAAATCCAGGGTCCATCACTTGTATTTTATTTTTTTTCTGTGCATAAAGAACCACATAATGATGAAATTCCATGCTATCATTCGTATGACGCACAACATGAGCAATGACAGGATAAGGTAAAAGCGGCAAAGAATCAGCCTTACCTTTCACACCCTTCGCTTCAAATCCTATTCGTTCAGCTCCACGAATCAGTCCAAGTATATTAGTTCCTTCTCTATCTGTACAAGCATATTGACGTATGCGAGAAATAGGAATCCCTACGTTGTAATGAGCCGCGACAGAGGCGAGACATGCAGCACCACAGTCTCTCATATCATGTTGTTTTATTACCTTATCCATAACATTTATATTCTGCTAAAATACTTTTCATTCAAGTTAATCATTTTTTATTTTCGGATTGAACCAATCATCTATCTTGTCGAACAACAATTGCCACAATGATCTTTTAGTTACGAAAAATTGGCCATTCAACGTCATTCCCTTACGTATTTTTGCAACATATCCATTCTTCAAAAAAAGAGAGGTATTGCTCATCTTGCAACGTACTATAAAAAATATTTTACCATCTTGTATTGTGATATTTTTGTCTATATCATAGACTGTAGCATGTCCCAATCCCCATTGATTATAATTAAATGCATCATATTGTAAAGCAACCTCTTGTCCATTTTCAATAAAACCTATATCCGTAGGATCTACATAACATTCTACTATAAGATTATCTTCTGGTGTTATAGTTGCTATTGTTTGACCAGCACTGACAAATGAATTATTCTGCAATTGAATTTCTGTGATAATAGTTCCACTTATTGGTGCCGACACAATATAATTCAGTAATTCAGAACGTATACGGTTTATTTCTCCCTCTATATTGACTCGCTGTTCCTCAAGTTGTTGTTTGGCTCTCTGCCATTCCGCTTGTTGTCGAGTCTTAAGTTGTTTGATTTTTAATCTATTATCTATGAGTTCATCTTTAATTTTGTTGTAATCATAATCAGAAACAAGCCCCAGTTTCAATCCTTCCTTTGATCGATTTAATTCACGTTTATAAAGTTTATTCTTAACATTTAAGTCTTCTAATTTGCTTTCATATTCAGTCCATTCATCCCGATAAAGAGATGTGATTAGATTTTTTTTTGATTTGGTATTATCTATTAAGACGACAAGATCTGACAATCTTTCTTTTATGTCATTATACACAGATATGTTAGATTGTAATTGTTCATTGATGTTAGATGGTTCCACCACAAGAAGTGTATCTCCTTCCATTACCGTTTGGTTATTAGTTATATTTGAAACTTTTACCCTCCCGCTCACAATAGGTGTTACCTGTATGTTATTACCCAAAGGACGAACAATACCACGACTTTTACTCGTGATGTCCACTTCTACTATAGGTAAAGCAATAATAATACTAATAACAAGGGAAAGGAGCAACTTATATATTATATAATTATTTTTTTTATATCTCGAGTTAAGAATGCTCACTGTATTTTCTATATTAGAAGGAAGTTGCATTTTATTCAAAATAAATATTAAGTTTTGCATTTTTATATTCCAACTGGCATTTTGCCTGTGCTAATAACAATGACGCTGAAATATATTTTGATTTATAAACATTTAGTTCATAACTAGCCATATTTCCAAGTTTATAATCTGTCATAGCCATTTGATATTCTTCTTTAGCCAGAATCAACATTTCAGAAAGTCTATTTATTGTTTCATACTCATGTCTGATGTCAAGTATTATTGTTTCAATTTCATACTTCACTTCTTCTTTTGCTATTGCTACATTTTCCTTGTTTTGATTAATTTGGATGCTATTTTTCTGTAATTTCATTTTTGTACTTAAATGGTTGAATATAGGAATTTTAACATCTATTCCCACCCTACCATACAAATTGTGTTTCCACTGTTCTTCCATAGATATATTATCTTTACCTATATTTTTTTCAGCAGATGTACCAGCAACAGCATTAAAATAAACTGAAGGGAAAAACTCTCTTTTGATTCCTTTTCTCTCCCTTCCTGCAGCAAGGAGTTTTAACGATTCCATAGCTATATATGGATGTTTTTCAGAGACGGAATCAACTATATTATTAATAAGAAGTTTTTCCTCTACATGAATCGATGTATCAATACGCAGGATGCCTTCGAAATTCATACATTTTGCAAGATTATGTAATGCTGTCACCACATTATTCTGTTCAATCTGTGCATTATACTTGTCTTGTTCCAAATTAAATTGCGCATCTAGTACATCTTTTTTTGCTTTTTTGCCTATTTTAAAAAGATTTTGAGTAACCATGCATGAAGAATCCTGTAGAGTTGTTTGTTCTAATGCAATCTTATATCTTATTTGTGTTAGAACGAAAGTATAGTATTTATCTAATACATCAAGTTTCACTTGAAGCTTCATGTAATCCGCCTCAAACTTTGCCGCTTTTTCCTTAAGTTTATACGAATTGGTAAAATTCATATTGGTTTCTTCTGTCCATATAGGTAGAGACATTTCCAATGTTACTTGATTAATATAGCTGTTAGCTCGAGAGTAATCAAATTCACCTGTTTTTTCATATTCTTTTTCATATTCCGTAATCAAATCATTACAAATTTGTGTTTGTACAGAAGGCAAACGCAGAAGTCGATTAGCATTCAAATCTACAAAAGTATTTTGAGCATGAAGATTACTTATCACTACTTCATGTCTATGAGAGAGAGCATAGTCAATACACTCTTGTAATGTAAATGCACTTTGAGCCACACAGGAGAAGGCATGAACAACGAGAAAGAATATTATGCTCAAAAAATATTGTGCTGTCATATATCTCCAATCGTATTACAACCGCAAAACTGCCAAATTTTCTCTTCAATTAACTTAGGATCCATTTCATAAAACGTCTCAACAATTTCACCTGCATGAAGATAAGAAATTGTATCACAAATATCCGTAAGAGAAGAAATTATATGAGAAGAAACAATAACAGTTTTATTTTGACCAGGTAACTCTTGCAACCATTTTTTTAATGTAAGAGAGCCCAAAAGATCAAGTCCATTAAATGGCTCATCAAGAATGTAAATGTCACTTTTTTGCAACATCAGTGTTAGAATAATCAACCTTTTCTTCATGCCAAGAGAGTAATTTAAGGCATAATCATTTAGAGGAAGTTGAAGTAAGCTATTAGCCTTTTCTATCTCTTCTTCTAAAACATTCTGACCTCTTGCTTTTATACAAAATTCTATGTATTCCTTTCCTTTTATGAACGGGTAAAAATAGGGCGTGTCAGGCAAATAACCTATTGTCTCTTCATCCGGTATGATAATTTCACCTTTGTAGCTTTCTTGTAATGTTAAGCATCTGAAAAGAGTGGATTTACCTGCTCCATTCTCCCCCATTATACCATATATTTTTCCTCTTTCAAAACTAAGATTGATATTGTTCAGTACAATCTTATTGCCATAATTTTTATTTAGATTTTTTACGTATATCATATTCTTGTTATTTTTTTCACTTTGTAATATGCGACAAGCAACAAAGAAATTGCAGTGACTGCACAAATCGGCAAAATCACAAAATATATCAAAGATAACATTGCAATCATGAAAAACATTGTGACCAACAGTGCCTCTACAATATCTGACTTCTCAAATAGGATTCTAAAAGAAAGTGTACAAATCATGGTCATAACACTAATTATATACAACAATACACAAATATAGAAACTGTGTGTTGTGTGTTCAAAAGCAAGAATCAACAAAAAAAATGGAATTAAACAAACTGCACTATTAATAAGCATGTTTTTTATCTTCAAAAAGAAAATCGATTTTGCATTTGAATAGTTTAAAACATACTCACTTCGATAATCTATCATATAGAATAGATTTAATATATAAATAGCCACAGCTAACATAACTTTTGATATTTTAACATTACCATTGATAGCTCCCATGACAGAAATTACAAACAATACAACATACCAAATACCTGAGATTCGAAATCCACTCAAAAACTCATAAGCATCTTTAGTTAATAACGGATGTAAAAATCTCAGTCTAACGTTATTCTTTATCGTTGGGATAAAAGTAACACATATAGCAACGAATGGATACAAAGCAAGTTCACTCCAATTAGCCTTTAAGATAGAAACAATAAAAAATGGCAATGCTAAAATCATGTATAGAATAAAATAACATATCTTAAATTTTTTACCTATAACGATTCTCAAGAATTCTCTATCTTTTTTCATTGAATTATAAATATAAATCAACAAACCATACAATATGATAGGAACATAGCTCGGCATGAAAAGGAGATTCATGTATAAGACTACAATTAACACAAGTAGGAAAGCAATACGAAACGGACCTAAATTCATGCAAAAACGAGATAGAAATAGGCTTTGCATTCGCAAATATTGTATGATGATGGCATAAGTTTTATTCTCAAAATTCATTTTTTTAGCCATAACACTAATTTTTTCAATCAATGCATTTCACATTATTCTTTACGTATAATCTTTCTAACCTTATAAGACAATCGAAACATAATCATCGCAAATTTAATATGAGAAGATACCATAAGTGTGGATTTTTTTATCTTTTTGATTAAATATTGTTCTGCCTTTGTCAACCCATCGACATGCGGAATTTTAAATTCTGTACGATAAAAAGATTGTATAACATTCGTTTGGCTCATATCTATAAGAAATTTTTCAATCTCATTATCCTTCTCTTTCATCTCTGTATAATCAAAAAAAGGAACTAAGAAAGCACAATTCACAAAGAAAATCGTATAGGCATCCTTATACTTTTCGAACAAGTTCTTTTCTTTGAGGAATTTCTTTAACTCCTGAGTGACATAGATCCAACTTTCTATTCTTTTTTTTGAACGACTACTCATAATTGAACCTTTACGAATTATATATGAATAAAACGGATGCTCCACCTGTTCTATATGATTCACCGAAAATATCAATTTTGTCGCGAAAATAACATCTTCAAAAGAATGTCCCGATTCGTCAAAGAAAATTTCGTTATCAAAAATATATTGTCTTTTAACAAAATATATCCAAGGCTGCAATCCTATGTTCTTATAACCAAAAAAGAAACACGTCTGCAATTGTTCTATCGATTCTTTTCCTGACAGACGAGGCAATATAGGATCTCCCAATATTTTTAACTTATCATCTTTTTCTTGAACCTCTTGATGTCCATATATAACCACTTCAGGATAAGACGTACTCCTAACTTTATCAACCAAACACTGTATCATATCAGGAGTAATAAAATCATCAGAATCCACAAAACAGATGTATTCCCCTTTTGTCTTTTTAATAGCAAGGTTGCGTCCCTTCCCATTACCTATGTTTTCAGTCAAATTGACAAAAATAATTCTTTTGTCACGTTCTGCATACGAAGCAATAATGGAGGATGTATTATCTTTCGACCCATCATTCACCACTATAATTTCAAGATTTTTATATGTCTGTCCACAGACACTATCTAAACATCTTGCAATATATTTTTCTGTATTATACGCTGGTATAATCACAGAAACCAACATTTCATTCATAATCATTTTGTCTGAAAATTTTATATTCTCCACTACGCAGTACGACGCGTATCTCTTCATCTAATTTATCTACATCATAACTGGTTCTCCAGTATTCATCCTCCTGTATCTTCTTAAAATTTAACAAATAATCCGTTCTTAACCTACCAACAAAATAATTCACAAAGAAAGATTCATATATTTCCAATGATTCATTTGAATATTTTCCTTCTAAAAACATTTTTTCGCCAAGTGCAATTCTCATGGAAGAAGCACCACCAATATAATCTGCATAGCCTTCTATTTTCCATTTTTCAAAGAGAGAACAATGACAGAAAGCAATCATACTTAATTTTTCGTACTGATAAATATGCGTTAATTCATGTGAAATAATCTCATCATAATAACGAGGAGCAAAAACAGTATCTATTTGATTTTCAGGTTTATATCTATCATTCACAGATATATGTTTTTTTATTGGACTAAGAATTACTCGATGCATAAAACATCTTGTTCGTGCAAAAGCATTAACAGACAAAGATATACATCGTGCATTATATTCAATCGCAGTTCGACAAAACACGATTTTTGCATTCAAATCGGTTTCTATTCCTTTTTTCCTTACTCTTTCTATGCCACATTTTACATATTTTATGATAGAGTCTCTATTTTCAGTCATATCATCATTCACATAAACTGATGTATTATCCACCACTGCAATCTTATCAGTCTTCAACAACATCAAATATGATATCAAATAAAATATAGTTGAGACAATAACTATTGGATATACAATATTTTTCAGAACAAACCTTAAATATTTATTTTTAGGATAAAAATGAATTTTATTAACGTCCATATACATCCTTTTAATTTAAAAAGACATCTCATAACATGTATGGGTAGACTATATCCACCCATACACAACAATTTTACTTACGGATGCATACCACCACCTCCGCCACCTGTTCCAGGTGCATGTGCATCAAACGTAGCAACAAGAAGTCCTGCTGCAACTAAGCCCACGTATATAATCGGTGCTAATCCTCCTTTTGTTTCTTTCATTTCAGAGGTCGTCAGCTCTTCCAAACCTAATTCTTTAATATTCATTTTTATTAATTTTTTTAGTGTATTAGCTGTTTTTTTCTTCCTTGCTAATATTCAGAATAGTCCTTTTTCGCGAAATGACATGCAATTGTAAAAAAAAAAAAAAAAATAAGCAAGTATATTCGATTTTTTTTATGTTTATTATTGAAATTTTTTATAAAAAACCGATGTTTTTTATATAATAACATCACGAAATCACACATTCATTATAATATATATACGATTGACAAATACACAGATACAAACATAACACATCGATACTACATCCAAGTTCTTGTAAAAAAAGGTGCATCACTTCATGATGCACCTCTATATAGTTCAATCTGACTCCTATTTATTCACATATATAACCTCAACAGTACCTGTTTCCACTTTGTTGTTTTTCATAATCACCTTGTAGAAATAGACTCCTGGATCAGCCATTTTATCACGGAATGTACCATCCCATCCTTCATTACCTTCAAAAATCTTTTGTCCGTAGCGGTCAAAGATCAATACATCAAATCCTCTCATAAAGGTATCATTCAATCCATCCTTGATGAATGGTGTAAAGGCTGTAGGTAACTTACATTCAAGAACCATGGATGAATATGTAGATGGACAAACCATATCTGCAGCATACACCATATATTCAGATGTGGATTTAGGCAAATACGTCAATCTGTTTTCATGCGTCACATCAATGCTCTCCCCATCACACAACCACTCATAGACAGTAGGTTCACCTGCCAATATCTCCGCCGTGAAATCAATTTCCCCACCAATCACAACATACTCTTTATTGGCTACCAATTGTACCTTAGGTATCTCATGAATGTTTACTGAATTATAAATCGTATCAGAATTTGGACATATATCATCAATAGCGTATGCCATATACTCTATGACACCACTAGAAGCAGCATAATCTATAATCGTGTCATTGTAACGAGCAGGGAATTCAAATGACAATCCATTAGAGAATCCCTCCATGTGATACTTAGAAGGAGTTCCAGAGACAATGTTCAATATCATCATAGTCGTATCACCTATGCAGACATCTGGTCTCACTGGTTCTAGAGAAATCTCTACAGGTTCATGTACCAACACACTTGTGTAATCCACAATCGATGATTCATCCGAAGTGCTGCAGACACCATCTCTTACCTTAACCATAAACTGATTAAATGTAGTAGTAGGTTGAATACCCTCCCATACACAAGTAGTACGTGTAGAATTGACAGTTGATAATAATTTACCGGTCGTCAAATCATACAATTCGTACGTAACAGGAACACCTGTTTCACACTCTGCAATCAAATCGATATATCCATCAATAGGATAACAGTAGGTTGCCACACTTGGATGGAAATTCAAACGAATATAATCATGTACAAAAACATTTACCGTATCACTGTTTTGAGCGCGACTTGTATAACAGATACTATCTATTGCTCTCGCAAAGAGATAAGACCTACCTGCTGGGAAGTTGGCTGATGAATATACCTTACCTCCTTTTTCCTGTAACAAACTAGGCATTGTACGGTCAATTTCATACCAATTATAGTATTTGACAAACTGTTCAGCTTCTGGAGGAGTGATGCTCACAACCTTAGCCGTAGCAGGTGTATTGATACAAATCTCGGCAGGATCCATTTCCAAATGTACCTTGAACGGCGTTTGTACCGTCACATTCACTATATCAGATGATCTTGCTCCACAAATACCACCATCATCTGCCACCACATAGAGACCCATCTTATCGCCTGGTTTCATATCTTTTGGATAATAGCCTGGTCTGACTCTTCTCTCATAATAATGTATGATATCATAATCTTCCTTAAGAAGTTCTACCAAGGTGTCTTTGTCTGTTGCATAATCTTTCACATAGAATTTGTAAGATGCTATATATGCAGAAGGTGGATCTATTGTAGCCTTCAACTCCAACATACTATTTTCTGTACATACGAATTCTTTATCCACCGATAGTGTCGGAGTAAATCCTTGATTCACCTGTAAAGAATCTTCAGTAGTAGCACCTGCACCATCTTCGTTATAACATACATCATCATAAGCCTTCACATCAAACTTCAATGTTTTGCCCAAAGACAGCCAATCTTTAATATCAAGTTCTCCAACTGTCGTCTCAACCGTCTGTTCTATCGGTGAAGTCAGATGCCATACATATTTTTTGATATGCAAATGAGCATCCTCTGGCGTCGTTTTAGCATACAAATAAACCTCAGAAGAGACTGGCAGACAAACCTGGCTAACACTTGCACCTGCACGAAGTTTGAACGGCACATTAAACTCAACCTCTGTAGGATTCTCTGCACGAATTGTATCCTTGGCACATGCTTCATCATACACAGCGACTGAGAAGACTGCTGTATAACCAGCACGGAAGATAGACGCATAATTTGCTTTCGTGATTACCAACTCTGGATCTGACGTTTTTGCAATCAATCCTCCATTATCATACCAGAAGAATTCAGAAACATTCGCTCTAGCCGTACTAGGATCAAAGACAGCCGTAAGGGTGAACTTAGCATTCGCATCCAACGTGTCGATACAATATGATGACGGAATATCACCCATCTTAATCTTGAATCCACCTGTACGAATCTTCAATGTCACCGTATCACTTAACGCTGGATTACTTATCGAGTAACATGCATTATCATAAGAAGAAACGAACAAACGAATGTCCTCTCCTTTGTATTTATTCAAATCAGCATACGTAAATGTCATCTTATTGGTCGTAGTCTTAAACTGCGTCCATGTACTCTCTTTATCTCCTTTGATGTTCCATGTATATTCCTTGATTACACTGTCAACATCTGCAGGGAAAAGCAACACCTCAACCGTCAATAATTCAAGATTTGGATCAACATTTTCCTCACTAGTGACACAGACCGTATTGGTTGTATCCCAATTCACCTTCATTGAATATTTTGTGCTGAACTCAACTGTTGTTGACGATTCATCTCTGACTGTGTCTTTTGCACATGCCTCATCATAAACATTAACTGAGAAATGAGCAATATGACCTGCTTTAAATATATGTCCATACGATGCCTGGTTCAATACTAGACTATCCACTGTAGTAATAGCCAATAATCCACCATTATCATACCAGAAATACTCTGAAACATTATTTTTTGCTTCATCAGGATCAAACTTAGCTTTCAAAACAAACTTAGCATCTGCATCCAAAGTGTCAATACAATAGGAAGATGGTATATCTCCCATCGTAATCTGGAAACCACCGACACGTATCTTCACCTTAACGGTATCACTTAAAGCTGGATCCTCTGGTGTTGTACAGATGAAATCCGCAGAAGATACATAAAGACTAATATCCTGACCTTTGTACTTCACTAATTCAGCAAATGTAAATTCTCTGTATGAAGTGTCTGTTTTAAATTCAGTCCATGTACTCTCTTTATCTCCCTTGATATGCCATGTAAAGTCATGAATTTGATGAGCTGCATTTTCAGGAGTAATCAACACATTCACCTTCAACAGAACAAGAGAAGGATCTATATTAGCCTCACTAGGCACACAAACCGACTGTGCAGTATCCCAATCGACTTTCATATCATAGTGCGTATTGAAATCAAAATGCACATTTCCGTTCGATCTAGTCTGCTCACAAATACTATCATCGGCTATAACATATATCTCAGCATCCACACCAGCTTGAATCAGTGAAGGATAATTAGCCTTACTTAAAACCAATATTGAATCCTTCTTCGTACCCTTCAACAATATCTGATCCATACCATTCACTACAGCGTGCCATTCAAAACGTTTGATTTGTAGCATAGAAGAGGCCGGGGTAACCTTTACTTGTACATATGCAGAATCAGACTCTCCACAGACTGTTTCCTGAGATGCATTCAGATCCACCTCATATCTCATGCTAACAGCCACATCAATCGAATCAGCTTGATCGGTACATATACCATCACTTGCTACCAATTTAAATCGAGAATTTGTACTCTCTGTGATTTCAAATTCATGACTCCATCCTGATGTACCTACCAATACGTTATCTTTATACCATAGAAGCGTCTTAACCAAATTAGCAGCATTCGGATCATCCAACTTGGCCGAGATAGTCAACCTGTTACCCAATGTCAAACATTCCTTTCCATCATGGTCTGGATCCTCCAAGTTAATCTTATAACCATTAAATTTCACAATAGCATTTTCAGAGACATTTTTAGCTTGACAGAAGCTATCGTATGCAGCTATATAATAGGTCTTGGTCGTTCCTGGTTTGAATACATTCGGGAAGTGTTCTTTATCAATCACAACTGTATAAGATGCCTGATCCTCATTCGTAATGATTTTTTCTACCAGACCCAATTCATCCATCACCATCAGTTCCTTCAAACTGGTCATTGCTGTAGGAGGTTCAACATTAGCAGTCAATTCGAATTTCGATTCTGAAGTAAGACAGACGCTTGATGTATCTGGCTGAACACTCAAAGCGAAACCACCTTCACGGATATCGATCTCTGTCGAAGAATTAGCTGTATCATTCTTAATAGTACCACACTCTAATGTTTCGGTTGATAACAAATAAGCCTTCAGTTTCTGACCCGTACGTCCTTCCAAATCTGCATACGTCAATATCCAGGTGGTATCCGTAGTTGTCTTCTCAATTCTATCACCTTTTTCAAATTGAATCAACCAATTATACGAAGAGATATTCTTATTAGCTGATACCGGTCTGATCGTTGCTGTCAAAGTAAGAAGTTGAGTGCCTGGTGCTTGTCCTTTCGTAACGCACACAGGATTTGAACTTGGAACGACACTCATGCTGTAAGAGGAATTATTCACATGATAAGGGATCTCCAACGGATATGCAGGTGCACAAAATGCATCTCGGCTATCATCTACCCATATCTTCAATATTCCAGCTTTAGTGTCAGTATTTTCCAATCCAGCAGGATGAAAAATCTGAGCCGTGTCGTTCACCACAACCGTACGACCTTCCATACCCCAATCCCATACCAATGGAGCTTCTTCTACATCCTTAGACACTTCCACCAAGATAGAATCACATCCAACAGCACTGGTTCCATCAAAACGCAATTCTACAATATGCTTTGGTGTCATTGTAAAGGATTGACTATGTTTACAATCTCCTTCGTCTATACCAACAAACGAAAGATTAGCAATACCATCGAAATCCGTCTCCAATGTTTGTTTCCAGTCTCTATCATAGACTTCAACCACATCACCTTTCTTTATGACAAAATACAACACGTCTGATGTCTTGGCAGTAAAGTCTGCTGTGTCAACCAATAGATCACCTTTGCTGTTTGTCCAATAAGCTTTCCATTCATGTTTTGGATCAGTTAACTTTCTACAGCCTTCCACCGTAATCGTATCACCCTCAACGAAACAGAATGGTTGAATTACATCTTCACACATCGGACCACCATACGTATTATGAATATCGATATCAGATTCTGCTACCAAGAACTCATTGCAGACATCTGTAGGGTTCAATGCCACTTGTCTCAACTCATCCACCGAAGCACCGACAATCACACGATATTTAACACTACCGATGAACCGGATATCCGTAACAGGAATCGTTACTGTCGTGTCTTTATAACTATTGCTGATTGAATAATCTTTCATGTCCTTCCATGTTCCGTCTTTTGCATCATAATACTGGAACAAATAAAACGGATTAAGGATATAGTCACCTTTTTGTCTAGCAACCAACTGAACATCACGTCCATCGCAAACAGCCACATCCTTTTCAATCAATACACCATCAATGTTGGCAGACAATTCAGCCTTAGGCAAACAAACCGAAAAGGAGATATCATCCAACAACATATCATTACCATTTCCTGTCTTACCATTATTATATAGAACCACCCACAAGGATGAAACTTTCTTACCATTCGGAATCTGAACATACTGGTCGATACGTGTCCAGTCAGACGAAGCAGAAGGCACATCGCCCGATGTGATTTCATTACTTAGAATGTGTTCTGGGTTGATCGTACCCATTTTCCTATACTCATCAGGAAGGACATCCCCTATATCTTCCAACAAATAGACAGAAATATTCACAGGATTCAATCCTTCTTGGATGGCTGCATTACGAACGTTCATACCAAAAGAGAATCGATCGGCTGCACAATTCAGATCTACTCTCTGTGCATAGATAGCAGAATGAGAGACATCTGTTTTTCCTGAGTTTACGAATAACATAGCTCCGTTTACATTACCAGTAGCATCCGAGCAATCCATATAATCTCTTCCTCCATGCTGATCCAAAGATTTTGGATTAGCAACAAGAGCATAATAACCATCTTGCAAACGGAAGGCAGGATCCTCTATGTCTGACCACCCTCCATACTGAGGCAACAACGGGTTAGCTGCCAAGAACAAATGACCATTCGTTCCTACAAATTGATTAGACGAACCTTCTGAATCTCTTTCAAATTCAGTCGCTGTCACAACATATCCATAAGGATCTGGCGCAACATAATTCATAATATGGAACTGCGTCTGACCCGTAGCTGAAACTCTCAAAGTAGCACCGTCAACAGCTCTTGCCTTATAATAATCAGAAGCATTTTTGATACGATCCAGATAATCGCCATAACCTTGTGTATTACCTGCGTAACCCAAGAAATTGGAGTTTCCGTCGTATGCCGCAACTGTTCCATACAAAGTCATATCGTCCTTGTAGAAGCCATCACGAGCCACATAGGTGTTTCCATCTATAAAGTATCCAAATGTTTCGTAGAACAAGACACGCGTCTGCAATCCCTGACAGTTCTCATTCTTTCCACAATCAGGCACATGATAAGCAAACGGAGAAGATGTAAGTCCGCTATATGTAACACGATAACTGCAATCCTCCGCTGGATTAACCGCCAATCTGCTTTTCTTCGCTCCTGGAATTTCAGTCCATGTCACCCTATCCGTAGAGATCTCCCACTGAAATACATCGTTGTCTATGTCAGCCAATACAGAAGCTCCTAATGCCAAGAGATAATTGGAATCCTGCAAGCATGTAGCCGTTGGATAATATGACGACACGTAGAACTGACACTCTCCTGTATTAACAGTCACAGAGCCTACGAATTCATCGTCAGCATACAAAGTATAGGTAGTTGCCGCCGTCGGTACCACAATCACATAAGGAGTAGATGTTGTTGCCACTACTATGCCACTTTGCTCCTTCCAAACATACGTGCTTGCCGTAATATAATCAGTAGAAAGTGTCACCTCCTGTCCTGGACAAGCGAACGTGGCACTTGAATTAACCGTATAACCGCACTCTGCCAAGGAAGTAACAATTTCCAATGTTGATGTATTGACAAGTCCGGAAGCAGTCGTTTGCTCCAACACAAATGTTGTCGTCTTATTTACTACCTGACTTATCACCTCTCTATTATCGAAATCCAACCACGAAATAGTTCCGTCTAAGATACCCCATCTCCATGTATCGTCACTATTTGTACCATACGCAGTCAAAGAAACAACAGAACCCGGACAAACCATTTCCTTAGCAGTTCTAATCGTTGCACCACAATTTCCTTTTGTCAAAGTCAACGTCCGCGTATCACTATCATACAATACACAATAATCTCCACTAACTCGTCTGTTATCAGGCTGAATCATTCGATTTTGTCCATCCTGCCATGACTTAAAGTCAGAATCAATATAGAAACTAGAGAAAGATTCTCCCGATATCTCAATTTGCCCATCATATCCAGAACATGTAAGCAAATATCGATTCCCCACAGGAGTAACCGTACACGTTCCATTATACGGATTTCCTCGCTGTTGTACCGTCAAAGCACCAGCTGTAAAGCTACAAAAAAGAAACAGTATAAAAGTCAGTACACTTCGACAATAATACATAGTCAACCTATTTATGTTTTTCATGTTAAAAAAATTACGAATTAATACATCTTTTTAGCGTGGTTGTCCATTTTTAATAAAAACACAAGACGCACAAAAGTACAAAAAAAATTATAAAATAACAATTTTTAACAGAAATTTGTATATACGCAGATATATACAATCTGTATAGTCACAAAAAAGATTCACAGTCATTTACACAACGGATAAAATCAGTTCGTAAGCTTCATAAGATTCAGTTTTTCCCATATACAATTAGGGATAAGTTGCCAAGCATAGACGAGAAGTTTGTACCTCCAATCAATCGTCACAACTCTTCGCTTTTGACGAACAGCTTTCACTATCTTTTGTGCCACTTTTTCTGGTTTCAATAACATAGGATACTCATGTTTTAGCAAAGCTGTATCCACAAATCCCGGACGTATCTCTGTAAACGTGACATCCATATTTTTCGTAGAAGCCAATTGGGCTAATGCTTGAACATACGTGCTCTGAAATCTCTTCGTCGCCGAGTAAGCAGGTGCCAATCCAATACCTTTTGTTCTTGCAATGGAAGTAATTACCGCAATTTGCCCTTTTGATTGATTTCGGGCAAAGTAGTGGAATACCGTATCCACCATTCTTGTCAATCCGCTACAATTCGTTTCTATCGTACGAAGCTCCATGTCGGCATCAAGCTCTCCGTTTTGGTATCCAATTCCAGAACTGTGGAAATAAAGATCCATACCTCCCAATCTTTCGATAAGGTTTTCAAGTTTCTGGGGGGAATCCTCTTTTGTAATATCTATCGATTCGAACTCTTTCACACCCGAGAATTGTTCTTTCACCTCTTTAAGATTATCCAACCGTCTGCCTGCAATGCCCAGCTCATAACCTTGCTCACTTAATAGCTTAACCACCGCCAATCCTATGCCAGAAGTAGCCCCCATTACTATCGCCTTCTTTGTCATATCAATAGTGTTTTATGCAATTTTATTTTATTTGGTTTTTCAAACGCTCAAAATTACATTTTTTATGTAGAAATATACTCTACATAGAGAAATTATTTTCATGTCACAAATGGTTTTTTTTATTTTTGCATAAAAAATAAATATTATGTTTTCATATTTCTTTAACAAGACAACATCATCCAACCATACATCTTCCATTTGGATTTATCGAATCATCTTCTTTCTATGTACATGGATTTATCTTGGTGTGGCGAAATCAGACTTGCTTTATAAACTTCAGGAAGCAAACTATTTTCTTTTTGACCATACATTCATCGAGCAACTACTGACTAACAAATCAGGATTAATTGTTTTATGCTCCAGATTCTTATTACAATTCTGTTACTACCCTATAATCGGCGGTGCCATCATAGCCGCACTACTGACCGGCATAGAATGCATCTGTCATTATCTTTTTAAACTGAACGGGAAAGGATCTATCATAGGATTCATCCCCTCTTTCATCTTATTGATACTGCAGGTTTCTATAACTTATGAACTATATGACTCATTCGATACATCTTACGCCTTTGTTATAATCATTGGCTGGTATTATGCTTTATTGCTATTCTTCCTATACAACAAAATCAAAAAGAATCTATTCGGGGTTATCTTTTTTACCATTCTCGTTGCACTTAGTTCTATACCAATGGGCCCCGCTGCAATGGTAGCCCTCCTACTCATATCTTCACATGCTTTTTTCTCAAAAGAATACAAAAACGGAGCTGTCACTACCACAATAGGAACATTGGGTGTGATTCTATCGGCTTACATTACTATCCATCACATCACACCTTCCTATTTTAACTACGCCATTCTCTACCCGTGGCCAACCCTCTTTTTTAAATACATCTTCTATATGACGCTTGGAGGACAGCTCATTGCTATTCTTTTCCTCACTGCCTATCCTCTATACTCCCATATCCTTGAACACAGTAAATACATCTACCAACCAGCTATAGGTGTACTATTCATGGGGCTGACACTCCTTCTAGGAAGATACCCAACCGCTTTTCAGGAGGAGCTTCATTTGCAACAACTCACCCACAAGATGCAATGGAAAGAATTAGTCCAAACAGCGAATAACGTAAAGGTCTCTTCCAAGTTAATTGCTGCCTATCGGACCATTGGTCTCGTAACAACCGACCAACTCACCCAGAAATTTTTTGACTTCGACTTTGATTATCATCAACCAACATTTAACAAATATTACGAAGAAGTGGTGTATAATCCAGACTTCATGTTTTATGCCTCCTTTCCTCAAATAAGTTATCGTTGGAGCATGGAAGCATGGACAAGCATCAAAGAACAATTCTATATACTGCAATTAATGTCTCTAACCGCCTTTCTTAACGAAGAGTATAATCTTTGCGAAAGATACCTATCCATTCTGAAAAAAACACTGTTTTATAAAGATTTTGCTGTCAACTTGGAAAAATACCTTGACAACGAGGAGGCATTTTATCACAAATATCCAATAATGAAAAAAATAAAAGATGCCCAGGCAAAATCAGATGTAAGTGGTATCATACCATGCACTTCTGCTTTATACCTTGACTTCAAAAGCTTATCACCACTCAACACAGAAAGACGCATTCTTTCTCGTCTTTACCGAAGAGAATTAGAAGAGTTTGAAACGGAACTATCGATATCCATGCTTTCAAAAGAGAAACACATACCCGAATGTTTCCAAGAAGGCATCGTTTTAAAATCAATTATTTCAAACGATCCCAACATCATAAAGAGATTTCCTATTGATGAGCAAGTTCGGAACAGAGTAACCTCCCTAATTAATTACTATAAAAAACACGTCAACGATTCAACTATCAAAGAACAAATTCATGAAAAATTCGGATACTCCTATACATATTATTTCATCTTCGGATATGGCTCGAAAAACACCCAAAACAAAATATCAGATTAATATGAAACCAATTCTTTTTATACTCTTAATAACTTTGTTGAACTGTTGTTCTTCAAATACCACCATACCTAAGAATGCACAATCCGTCTCACAAGATATTGCCATATACCCAGACTTCAAAGATGTCACTGTACCCCAAAATATCGCACCTCTCAATTTCCATGTCGATACACCCTGCGATGAGGTTATCATCGAAGTGCAATCTAACAATGGAGAAAAAATAATAGAAGAGAGTCATGACAGAACGGTGAGATTCGACCCGAAAGAATGGAGTAAAATCCTCCGTTCATCATCGGCTGGAGAAATAACATTCACACCTTATTTAAAGCATAAAAAAAAATGGGCAAAATACAACTCATTTACTATCAATGTTATAGATGCACCTATTGACTCATTTGTAACGTATAGGTTAATCGAGCCATCCTTTATGAGTACAGGTCAAATCGGGCTTTACCAATTCAATCTGTTTTCGGGAGAAGAATCCACCATCATCCGCAGATGTAAAAATCCGACATCCGAATCACTACATGACCAAAGCTGTGTAAATTGCCATGCTGCTCAGAAAAAAAATCCACAAAATAAAATGTTCTATTATAGAGGGAAAGAAGGCGGACTGATTTTAACATACAACGGACAAATCAAAAAAATCGACACAAAAGTGGAGGGTATGCTCGCACCTTCTACTTATCCTGCATGGCATCCCACTCTCCCTTTGATTGCCTTCTCCACAAACCTCGTCTATCAAGATTTCCCGACAACAAGAAAGGGCAAAACCGAATTTTATGACATAAATGCGTTCCTAATCTTATATGATATTCTCTCCAACGAAACATACATTCTTCCTAATGAAAAAAAACAACTATGTACCAATCCCTCATGGAGTCCGGATGGAGAATATCTTTACTACGCTGTTTCAGACTCCAGCATAAATCAACAAAAACCTATCGAAGCGGAGTATCCAAAACTCAAATATAACATTGCAAGAATTAAATTCGACCCCACAACAAAATCGTTTTCTGAACCTGATGTTCTGCTGAACGTCAACGCAGGTGGATACAGCGCCACATTCCCACGCATCTCTCTGGATAATCGATTCCTACTAGTTAACATCTCACATTTCGGAGCATCCCCTCACACCCACATAGAATCAGACCTATTTGCGCTCGATATCCATAACAAAAAATTATTCCCTTGCACAAATGCCAATAGTCTGGAAGCCGAAAGCTACCACGACTTTTCTTCAAAAGCCAACTGGTTTGTTTTTTACTCTCGCCGTGAAGATGGCAACTACGGCAGAGCCTACATCTCTTATATCGACAGCACAGGAACCTGCACAAAACCATTTCAACTCCCTCACAAAGAGCCTTTGACCGACAGAGAAAGATTGAAACTATACAACGTGATAGAATTCTCCAACTCAAGTGTATCCTTTAGCGAAGGAGACTTTTATAACGTCATCTGGAATCAAAAACCTATTCAAGCAAAAGCCGACTCTCGCAATCAACAAACCGATGGAAATAGCGGAGCTACACCACATAAAAAAGAATCACAAACCGATGCTACAACAGGAGCAAGCAGATTACAAATTCCAATAAATCATTAAGCATAAATAATAAATATAATGAATACTAAAATGAAATTAATGAATTACAAAAAAAATCATATTATCTTCTTGGGTATCTTATCCTTATCCGTATTTATGGGATGTAAAGAAGATGTTAAAGAAGAACTTGAAGAAGAACAACAACAAATAAGAAAAGAAACAAATCTTACGGAAAGTGGAGAAATAGGTGGCCATACGTATGTTGATTTGGGACTGAGTGTAAAATGGGCGACCTATAATGTAGGCGCACAAAAAAACACTGAAAGAGGTGATCTGTTTGCCTGGGGCGAAACAGATGCAAAAGAAACGTATGCAACAAGAAGCATGTTTGATACAATCAGTCATAAATGGTTAATCGAAACAGACCTGTTATTTCCTGATGTATATGCTACAAAATATAATGTAGATTCAACCAGTATATACTTTGACAACAAATCAGTGTTGGAAAAAGAGGATGATGCAGCCTCAGTGAATTGGGGAGATCCTTGGCGTATGCCCACATACGAAGAATTTACTGAACTGAAAAAAAATACTGACTGTGAAGAAATTGCTGACTACAACGGAAGCGGGGTGACATGCTTGGTCTTAACCTCAAAAATAAATGGCAATAAAATCGTATTTCCATTGGATACACGTTTGAATTTTTTTGAATTAAAACACATAACCCTAATGTCTTGTTGGACATCATCCATATCAAGAGAATTTGCTGAGGATACAGGAGCATATGTTTTCATGTTTTATATGTCCTCATTTTATATGGATGATGCTATTGATTCGAGATTAGGAAGACATACTATCCGCGCCGTCACAAAATAAGGAACAAAACAAAAAAGTTTCGATTGCCGTAACAGCCATCATCTATGTGAGACTATTACGGCATTCTTTTTGCCGATAGCTCAAAACGACTCATTTTCTGTAATACTACAAACCATCCATTCACCATGATTTTAATGAGTTAAGAAATAAAACCTTAAGAGAAACTTATATTTCATTATTCAATCCTATAAGAAAAATATCTATCTTTGTATCGGAAATAGTTTTTTTTAAATTTTCGATTTATGAAGATAGCATTTATCGGCGCCGGGAATATGGGTGGCGCCATCGTAAAAGGTTTATACCTTAGTAAGGTATGCAAGGCCGACGAGCTATTCGTCGCCGATGCCAGTGAGGAAGCTCTTAAAAACATCTCACGAATTAACAAGAACATTTTCATTACCACAAACAATGGTGAAGCTGCCAAACGTGCAGATTACATTATTATTGCAGTAAAACCTTGGTTGGTTGACACTGTCATTGATAGTATTCAATCTTCAATTAAATCGAACCAAATTATTATTTCCATCGCAGCAGGTATTGAATTGAGTCACATTTCCGAGAAAATCGGGAAAAACTACACATTATTTAGAGTATTACCTAACACAGCTGTTTCGTTGCTTGCCGGAATGAATTTCGTTTCATCCCTCAACGCAAGCAAAGAACAAGAAGAGACCATACTCAAAGTATTCAATAAACTGGGTCGTGCCATTATCATACCAGAAAAGCAGATGAGCGCATTCACCAATGTATCATCCTGCGGTATCGCCTACGCACTGCGCTACCTACGCGCTGCCACAGAAGGTGCCGTTGAATTAGGTGTCCGTCCTGATATCGCTCAAGAAGTGATTGCTCAGACGATGATCGGAGCAGCACAACTGATACTTCAGAACAAAACCAATGCTGAATTTGAGATTGACAAAGTGACCACCCCTGGCGGATGGACTATCAAAGGTCTAAACGCAATGGAAGAACATGGCTTCACAAATGCAGTCATAAAAGGTATCAAAGCAAATAATTAAGTATCACTCAGATTGACACAAGAAAATGGTTAACGAACAGATCAAACAGATAGCTTTGCGTATGAAAGGTTTACGCGAAGACCTCGAAATAACAACCGAACAAATGGCTAAAATTTGTTCTATTTCTCAAGAAGAATACTCTGCCTACGAAAGCGGAGAAAAAGATATTCCTGTAAGTATCCTTCACTGTATTTCCCAAAAATGCGGTGTGGAAATGACCGCTCTTCTCTTCGGAGAAGATCCTCACATGAGCACATACTACCTTACTCGAAAGGGAATGGGTACTGCTATGGAACGCTCTAAGGCATACAAATATCAATCATTGGCTGCTGGTTTCATCGACAGAAAGGGAGACCCTTTTATCGTAACCGCTGAGCCAAATGATGCACCAATCCACCTTAACTCCCACCCGGGACAAGAGTTCAACATGGTGCTCGAAGGAAGTATGCTCATCAGCATCAACGGAAAGGAACTTACACTGAACGAAGGAGATAGCATCTACTTCGATTCAAACAAACTACATGGAATGAAAGCTCTTAATAACAAAGCTGTTAAATTCCTCGCTGTAATTTTATAAAAGAATATCTTTAACAAACCAACAATCATGGTAGAAAAATTTGTAAATAGAGTGAACTTCGATTCTTACGAAGACTTTAAAAATAATTTCAAACTAAATGTGCCTGAGCATTTCAACTTCGGGTATGATGTCGTCGATGAATGGGCTAAAGAAGCTCCAAATAAAGTGGCCATGCAATGGACCAACGACAAGGGAGAACATATCGATTTCACATTCGCAGACATAAAAAGAGAATCTGATAAAACGGCTTCTTATCTTCAATCTCTTGGTATAGGGAAAGGTGATATGGTTATGCTTATCCTGAAAAGACGTTATGAGTTCTGGTTTTCAATCATCGCCCTTCATAAAATTGGCGCTGTCGTAATTCCTGCAACTCACCTTCTTACAAACAAAGATATCATCTATCGTTGCAATGCTGCCGATATAAAAGCAATCATCGCATGTGGAGACGAGATCATCACTCAACACATAAACGATTCAGTGGCAGAATCACCTTCTCTGAAATACCGTATATCCATCGGTCCAAATATACCAGAGGGTTGGCTCGATTTCCACAAGGGAATCAGTTCAGCTGCACCTTTCGTTGCTCCTGCACGTAATGACAACGACGATATCATGTTGCTTTACTTTACATCTGGGACAACAGGGCATCCAAAGATGGTCGCTCATACCTTCACCTATCCATTAGGACATATTGTGACTGGTAAATATTGGCACAATCTGAATGAGAACGATCTTCATCTGACTGTTGCCGACAGCGGTTGGGGAAAATGTGTCTGGGGAAAACTCTACGGACAATGGATCTCGGGTGCTACTGTATTCGTGTATGATCACGAGAAGTTCAATCCAGCAGACATGCTTGCTATGATTGAGAAGTATCACATCAACTCTTTCTGTGCACCTCCAACCATCTTCCGTTTCATGATGAAAGAAGGACTCGAAAAATATGATCTCTCTTCTCTTAAACAATGCTATATCGCAGGAGAACCGTTGAACCCTGTCATCTACGAGGATTTCAGAAGAGAAACAGGCATCAAACTGATGGAAGGATTCGGACAGACAGAAACCACTGTTTCTATTGCCACCTTCCCTTGGATGGAACCAAAACCAGGATCTATGGGAAGACCAAGTCCTATATTCGACATTGACCTAATCGCCCCAGACGGACATTCTGTCGAGGATGGTGAACAAGGAGAGATTGTCATCCGCTTAGGCAAGGAAAGACCAGTCGGACTCTTTAAAGAATATTATCGCGACCCACAGAAAACAGCTGAGTGTCTCCACGGAGGTGTATATCACACAGGAGATGTAGCATGGCGAGATGAAGATGGTTATCTATGGTTCGTCGGACGAACTGATGATGTCATCAAGAGTTCTGGATACCGCATCGGTCCTTTCGAAGTGGAAAGTGCATTGCTGACGCACCCTGCTGTTCTTGAGTGTGCTATCACAGGTGTACCAGATGAGATCCGTGGACAAGTTGTAAAGGCCACTATCGTGTTAACAAAAGAATTCAAAGACAAAGCAGGCGATGCTTTGATAAAAGATATTCAGGATCATGTAAAACGTACTACAGCTCCTTATAAATATCCTCGTGTCGTTGAATTTGTCGATGAAATGCCTAAAACCATTAGCGGTAAAATTAAACGTGCAGAATTACGAGATGGGAATAAAACAAAATAATCCCCATCCGATTGATGTATAAAATATGATAAACGATCAAATCAAACAGATTGCTTTGCGTATGAAAGGATTACGCGAAGATTTAGAATTAACAACGGAACAAATGGCCAACATTTGTTCCGTTTCACAAGACGAATACACCGCTTATGAAAGCGGGGAGAAAGATATTCCTGTAAGTATTCTCCACTGTATTTCTCAGAAATGTGGCGTGGAAATGACTGCGCTTCTTTTCGGTGAAGATCCTCACATGAATACCTACTACCTCACACGAAAAGGTATGGGTACCGCCATGGAGAGATCCAAAGCATATAAATACCAATCTCTGGCAGCTGGTTTCATCGACCGGAAAGGTGACCCTTTCATCGTAACCGCTGAACCTAATGATGCTCCCTTTCACCTTAACTCCCACCCAGGACAAGAGTTCAATATGGTACTTGAAGGATCTATGCTCATCAGTATCAATGGAAAAGAACTTATACTAAATGAAGGAGACAGTATCTACTTTGACTCAAACAAATTGCATGGAATGAAGGCCCTAAATAATAAACCTGTCAAATTCCTTGCTATTATCCTATAATAAAATTTATAGACCAGACCTTACTTATATCATGGTAGAAAGATTTGTAAATAGAGTAAACTTCGATTCATACGAAGATTTCAAAGAGAATTTTAAAATTATTGTTCCAGACCATTTCAACTTCGGTTATGATGTCGTCGATGAATGGGCTAAAGAATCTCCAGAGAAATTAGCTCTGAAATGGGTCAACGACCAAGGTGAACAGATTGACTTTACATTCGCAGACATCAAAAGAGAATCTGATAAAACCGCTTCCTATCTCCAATCTTTAGGAATAGGAAAGGGAGATATGGTCATGCTTATTCTGAAACGTCGTTACGAATTTTGGTACACTATCATAGCTCTACATAAAATTGGTGCCATTGCTATCCCTGCCACATTCCTTTTAACCAACAAGGATATCATATACCGATGTAATGCAGCTGACATCAAAGCGATTATCGCATGTGGTGATGAAGTAATCACCAAGCATATTGATGACTCGATTAATGAATCACCAACGTTAAAATACAGAATATCTATTGGTCCAAATATACCTGAAGGATGGCTCGACTTCCACAAAGGAATCGAATCAGCAGCTCCTTTTGTAGCTCCTGCTCGCAACAACAATAATGATATGATGTTACTCTATTTCACATCTGGCACAACAGGTCATCCTAAAATGGTTGTACATTCATTCACCTACCCACTAGGACATATCGTCACAGGTAAGTATTGGCACAACCTAAACGAAGATTGTCTTCACTTAACCGTTGCGGATACAGGATGGGCTAAATGTGCATGGGGAAAACTATACGGACAATGGATCTCCGGTGCAACACTATTTGTTTACGACCATGTGAAATTCAATGCCGCTGACATGCTCTCAATAATAGAGAAGCATCGCATCAACTCTTTCTGTGCACCTCCAACTGTATTCCGATTCATGATGAAAGAAGGTCTTGAGAAATATGACCTCTCCTCACTGAAACAATGTTTCATCGCAGGCGAGCCATTGAATCCAGTTATCTATGAAGATTTCAGAAAGGAGACAGGAATTAAGTTAATGGAAGGCTTTGGGCAAACAGAGACAACCGTCTCTATCGCCACATTCCCATGGTTGGAACCTAAACCAGGTTCCATGGGAAAACCTAACCCTAATTTTAACATCGACTTAGTAGCACCTGATGGACACTCGGTCGAAGACGGAGAACATGGTGAAATCATCATACGAACAGAACCTAATCATCCTGTCGGTCTGTTTAAGGAGTATTACCGAGACCCAGAAAAAAATGCTGAATGTTTTTACGGTGGCGCATACCACACGGGAGACGTGGCTTGGAGAGATGAAGATGGATACTACTGGTTCGTCGGACGTACAGATGATGTTATCAAAAGCTCCGGTTACCGTATCGGACCATTCGAAGTGGAAAGTGCACTACTTACCCACCCTGCCGTTCTCGAATGTGCAATCACAGGAGTGCCGGATGAAATCCGTGGTCAAGTAGTAAAAGCTACAATCGTACTAACCAAAGAGTATAAGGGCAAAGCAGATGATGCTTTGATAAAAGATATACAAGATCATGTGAAACGCACAACTGCCCCTTATAAATACCCTCGCGTGGTTGAGTTCGTTGATGAAATGCCAAAAACATTCAGCGGAAAGATCAAACGATCAGAACTCCGTAATGATAAAAACTAACTTCTATAACGTTGCATGGAAAAGCGCATTGCGATAAAAATAGGTAGTAATGTTCTAACTGCCCAGGAAGGCGGACTCGACTTGGTTCGCATCAAGCAGTTAGTATCACAAGTTTCTTCTCTACACAGACAAGGATTCGAAGTAATCATGATTTCATCTGGTGCTGTTGCTGCAGGACGTTCACTTATCTCTGACAATAAATTGGATGCAGTATCTGCCCGCCAATTATTTTCGGCAATCGGACAAGCCAAACTGATCAATCATTATCATGAATTCTTCAAAGAAGAGGGATTGGTATGTGGACAAGTACTGACCACCAAAGAGAGCCTCAGCACACGTTCGCATTACCTGAATCAACGTAATTGTATTGAAGTGATGCTTCAACACAGCGTCATCCCAATCGTCAATGAGAATGACACTATCTCAGTTACTGAATTGATGTTCACCGATAACGATGAACTCTCAGGCATGGTTGCCACAATGATGGATGCGGAAAAACTAATCATCCTCAGCAACATAGATGGAATATATAATGGAAATCCTTCAGACCCTTCCTCTTCCGTCATTCGAGAAGTTTATCCAGGGAAAAGGGATCTCTCCAATTATATCCAATCCTCTAAATCCTCTTTCGGAAGAGGAGGTATGCATACCAAGACTAACATTGCCAGCAAAGTAGCCGACGAAGGACTGGAAGTCATCATCGCCAACGGAAAAACAAATGATATTCTTCTAAAACTTCTCACCACAAATGAAGATATTGTCTGCACACGATTCTTACCATCCGAAGCTCCAGCAACCAGCATAAAGAAATGGATTGCACACAGCGATGGCTTTGCTCGCGGTATCGTCACAGTCAACGAAGGTGCCAAACAAGCACTACTGGATGAAGACTCCGCCTCTTCTGTCCTTTTTGTTGGGGTAGTAAATGTAGAAGGAGACTTCGAAAAAGATGATATCGTAAAAGTTGTTGATGAGGAAGGAAAACAACTTGGTGTCGGGAAAGTGCAATTCAAATACGAAGACGCCAAAAAACTAATAGGGAAAAAGGGGAAAAGACCGATTATACATCACGACTACCTTTACCTATTCTAACTTTAAAAACAGAAAGATATGGCACAAACCTCTATTTTTTCAATTGTCAGCTCAGCGGCAAAAAGCCTCAACAAGATTACCGATCAAAAGATCAATGAGGTGTTGTTATGTTTGGCCGATGAAGCAGAAAAACAGACAAACTACATCTTGTCTGAAAATCAAAAAGACCTAGATAAGATGGATAAAGAGAATCCTATGTACGATCGTCTTATGCTCACAAAAGAAAGAATCGAAGGCATAGCAGCAGACATTCGTAATGTTGCATCTCTGCCATCTCCATTATACAAAACATTAAAAGAGAGTGTACGTCCAAATGGTCTAAAGCTAAAAAAAATCAGCGTTCCTTTCGGCGTCATAGGTATCATCTATGAAGCTCGTCCAAATGTTAGTTTTGACGTATTTTCCATCTGTCTAAAATCAGGAAATGCATGTATTTTAAAAGGTGGAACCGATGCTTATAACTCTAATGCTGCCATCGTGAATATCATCCACTCCGTATTACGACAAAAAGGAGTTGATGAAAATATTGTAGCTCTACTTCCTGCAGGAAGAGAAGCCACAGGGGAACTGCTCAACGCAGTAGGTTACGTTGATATGATTATACCAAGAGGTAGCGCAGGACTGATAAACTTTGTTCGTGAAAACGCAAAAGTACCTGTCATCGAAACAGGAGCAGGTGTATGCCATACCTATATTGATGAATCATGTAATCTTCAAATCGGGGCAGATGCTATTTTTAATGGCAAGACTCGTCGTCCAAGCGTATGCAACACCCTCGATTGTGTATTGATTCACCAAAATCGTTTAGGTGATCTTCCTTTCTTATGCGAGAAGCTTGCCACCAAAAAGGTTATCATCTACGCAGATGAAAAAGCATACGAAGCCTTGACTGGCAAATATCCATCAGAGCTACTACAACATGCCACAGCAGAACATTTCGGATTGGAGTTTTTATCTCTTCGAATGGCCATCAGAACTGTCTCAGACATCAACGAAGCATTAGATCATATATCTCAATATAGTTCCAAACATAGTGAAGCCATCATCAGCGACAACAAACAAAACATTGATTTATTCAATCAAATGGTCGATGCAGCTTGCGTATATAGCAATACATCAACAGCATGGACCGACGGAGCTCAATTTGGGTTAGGTGCAGAAATTGGTATCTCAACACAAAAGATGCATGCTCGCGGACCTATGGCATTAGAAGAACTAACCACATACAAATGGATTATTGAAGGAAACGGTCAAGTAAGAAGTTAAATCTTCATCTTATAACAGAATCACAAGCGGATGTGTCATACTCTTATCCATTTTTGACACATCCGTTTATAATAAAAAAAATCGTGTCCTGATAAACACGATTTTTCTTCTTTCACTTCAATTATTTTGAGCCGATAGCGAGACTCGAACTCGCGACCTACTCATTACGAATGAGTTGCTCTACCAACTGAGCTATAGCGGCAATGCGGACGCAAAATTAATCTTTTTTTTAATTACTACAAATTTTTTTTATAGATTTGCACGCTTTAAATTGAATTACCATGGTTGAAATTAAAGAAGTAAAAAATCGAAAAGATTTAAAGAATTTTATTCGGTTTGCCAATGAACTTTATAAAAATTGCCCACAATATGTTCCACCGTTGGAATTTGATGAACTCAATACACTTAGCAAAGAAAAAAATCCAGCCTTCGAACATTGCGAGGCAAAATATTGGTTAGCGTATCAGGAGGGGAAAATCGTAGGACGAATTGTTGGAATCATCAACCGAGCCGCCAACAAAAAATGGGGAGAGAAAGTCCGTTTCGGATGGCTTGACTTCATAGAAGACATAGCAGTTGCCAAGGCTTTACTTCAAACCGTAGAAGAGTGGGGAAAGGCAAATGGTATGCAGATCATACAAGGACCTCTTGGATTCAATGATATGGACCGGGAAGGAATGTTGGTAGAAGGATTCGAGAATGAACCTACAATTGCAAGCATCTATAATTACCCATATTACATCCATTACATGGAAGAATTGGGTTATATCAAAGCTGAAGATTGGTTGCAATATAAAATATATCTCAAGGCTATTCCAGAGAAAATCAAGCGAGTAAGTAAGATGATTGCAGAGAAATACAACCTTCGAGCTATGACCTTCTCCAAGAAAAGTGAACTGAAGAAATATGCACGTCCGTTATTTCATACACTCAATGCAGCATTCTCAAACCTATATGGATATTCAGAACTAACTGACAAAGAGATTGATTCTATTGTCTCAAGCTATTTTACGTTCATTGACCCTAAATATGTATGCATTGTATTAGATGAGAAGAATGATGTTGTGGCCTTCGGTATCAGCATGGGGTCTTTATCTGCCGCATACAAGAAAGCCAACGGCAAACTATTCCCATTCGGGTTTATCCATATCTTAAAAGCCATCAATCACCCAAAGAAGATAGATTTATATTTGAACGGGGTACATCCTGACTGGCAAAAAAGAGGAATACACGCCTTATATTACACAGCCATGACCCAAGCATATATTGACAATCATATTCCTATTGCAATCACCAACCCTCAACTAGAATCCAACATCAATGCAGTACATATCTGGAGTAATTACGAAAACGAGCTCTACTGCCGCAGAAGATGTTACGAAAAAAACATATAGCATACGATGGAAAAACAAGAGGTTTTTGAACTAATGAAAAACGATCAATTTGTCCGCTATAATGGTATCGAATTGACAGAAATCGGTGAAGGTGAAGCTATAGGAAAAATGACCATCACTCCTAATCATCTGAACGGATTAGGCACAGTGCAAGGTGGTGCTCTTTTCACATTAGCTGACTATGTATGTGCGGCAGCGGCCAACTCAAGAGGCAAATCAGCCGTCTCACTTGACGGTCAAATAGACTTTCTAAAATCCGTTTCAAAAGGAACACTAACAGCTCATGCAAAAGAGATCTCGTTAGGACGTACAATCGCTACATATAACGTAACCGTTACAAACGAAGATAATCAACTGATCGCTATCTTCCATGCAAAATTTTTCAGAAAAGACTAAATACCCAATATGTACAAGAAGCTATTAATCCTATCCATCATCTTTTTTTCACTTCTTTCATGTGAAAGCAATATTTCGTCATCCCAAAACGATAACGAAACCGATACTATTAGCAATCCAAAGGAAAACGCAAAAGAAGAAGATTCTGATGATTTTGACGAATTTGTGGAAGAAGAGGATGAACACTGCACATTATACGAAGGGCTTCGTCCATCCAGGAATCTACGCGATCCTAACAAAATGCACATCAAAACAGGAAGAGAAGTAGGACTAAAAGAACCTTTCAGGAAAAATGCAGATTTTCTAGCCGTAAGGGATTCAATAGTCGAATCTGGATTCCTTCAATATGTGGAAAATGACACCTATTACCGAAAAAAAAGGATGAAACACTCCTACCCTTACCTGACTCCAGAGGCCATTGCCCTACTCAAGGAGATAAGTGCTCGTTTCAACGAAAAACTAAAAGCTAAACGAATGCCAGAATATTCGTTGCAACTCACCTCGTGTCTCAGAACACTAGAGAGTCAAACAAAACTACGCAAGAAAAATCGCAATGCCACACGAGATACTTCCAGCCATGTCTTCGGAGCATCCTTCGACATATCTTATTGGGAGTTCTATCGCAATAAAGATGGACGAGTATGTCAATATAAGATTTTGCAGGATCTCCTTTCAAGAACTATAAGGGAAGTAAGAAATGAAAAAAGATGTTTGGTCATCAAAGAAACAGGACAGTTCTGTTTCCATTGTACCGTTATTCGATAAATATCATGCAACAAAAAACTGATGCCATTGTCTTAAAACTACAAAAATTTAAAGATAATGCCTCCATATTACATCTTTACACTCGTGAACTAGGAAGAACCTCCTTGATTCTTTATGGAGCACAAAGCAAAAAGAAAGGGAATGTAATAGCTTATCTGCACCCATTATCTATTATCTCTATTGACGTCAATATTCGCAACAACAAAGAATTGAATATTATCCATGAGGTAAAAGAAGAAGACTCAACAATGGATCTGCTTTTCAATCCCATAAAAAGTGCAATAGCCTTCTTTATCGCAGAAGTTTTATTACAGGTCCTTCGAACCAATGAACGAGATTGTCTTCTTTTCGATTTCATACGAAATTCTATTCTCATACTGAACCATGAAACAAAGAAACTAGGCAATTTTCATATCGCCTTCCTACTTCGATTGTCACGATTTCTGGGATTCCAACCCACATTTGAAAATTCCCTTTCATACTCCTTCTTTGACCTAAAACAAGTAGAATTCACTTCTCGGCAACCAGCCCACCCACACTTCCTTCAGTTCGACGATACAAAGAAAATGTTCCTCATACTCCGAATGAACTACCGAAATTTCCATCTTTTCCAATTTACAAAGGCTGAACGATCAGAAGTAATAGACAAAATACTTGAGTACTACAAGATCCACATCCAAAACTTCGGAACCCTAAAATCCGTATATGTTCTCAAAGAACTTTTCGAGTAATCTTTGCAATACATTTTTCAATGTTAATAAATAACCAACATAAAAATTCATAATGTAAAGATAAATACATAATTTCGCACCAAAATCTTATAATTATAAGATATTCAGTTTTTATTCGTTCTAATAAATAGATCTATGGCAGAAAAAACACGATACTCAGACGCCGAATTGGAAGAATTCAAAGAATTAATCCTAGAGAAACTTGAGGCAGCCAAACGTGATTACGAATCACTAAAAGCTAGTATGGCTAATCTTGATGGCAATGACACGAGCGACACATCACCCACTTTTAAACAATTGGATGAGAGCGCGACCACAATGACCAAAGAGGAGGCAGGAAGACTAGCACAAAGACAGATGAAATTTATTCAACACCTACAAGCCGCTTTGGTTCGCATAGAGAACAAAACCTATGGCATTTGTAGAGAAACAGGGAAATTAATTCCTAAAGAACGACTTAGAGCAGTGCCACATGCAACATTGTGCATCGATGCTAAAAAAAATGGAGTAAAGTAACCCTCTAGTTCATATAAGTTAGGAATTCTCTGTACAGAATTCCTAACTTTTTATCTATATATTCGGATGACAAAAAAACAAAAATCAATAGCTGCTGTTGCTTTCATCTTTTTGATCCTGTTGGTAGATCAATTAGTGAAAATTTATGTCAAAACCCATTTCTATTTAGGTGAAGTCGTCGAAGTCTTTAGCTGGTTCAACATACGCTTTGTTGAAAATAACGGAATGGCTTTCGGAATAGAATTATTTGATAAAATATACCTTACCATCTTTCGCATCATCGCAATTGGTTTCATCGGTTACTATCTTTTCAAAATAATAAAAAAAGATTACAAACTAAGCTATATATTATGCGTATCTGCTTTAATCGCAGGTGCTTTCGGAAATATCATCGACTGCATATTCTATGGCGTGATTTTTGAACCAAGCTTATTCCATGTTGCAGAAATATTCCCTGAAAACGGAGGATATGCCCCTCTCTTCTATGGAAAAGTTGTCGATATGCTTCAATTCCCTCTAATAGACACTTATCTCCCAGAAGGATTACCATGGATCGGAGGATACCATTTCACCTTTTTCGATCCAGTCTTCAACATAGCTGACTCAGCCATCTGTATCAGTATCTTTTATGCTATACTTTTTGAATGGAAGGATTACATAAAAAAAGAGTTTTTTACAAACCCAAAAAAGGAAAATAACAGTTCATCCGATGAGATATAACCACAACATTCTTCTTCTCTTCATCCTATTTCTATTACCCTGCTGTCATCCAGACATCGGGAAACCTATCATTCCCGAAAATAAGATGTCACACATAGTAGCCGACTTCTATCTAACACAATCAACATTGGCTCAATTCGACCTGCCAAACAACGAGAGAAGACCCTACTACTATGCTCAAATACTGGAAAAGTACGGATACACTGAAGCTGAGTTTGACTCTTCTCTTGTATGGTACACCCAACACTTCGATGTGTTCGAAAAAGTATATGATAACGCATATAAAATACTAGAACAAAAAAAGGATTCCCTGGAGAAATCAATCAATATCACTACTGATGTTGCCCCCTCTCCTAATCCATCTGCCCAATAACATGAAGAGATACGCAACCAACAAAATTTATCTTTCAGAAGATATCTATTACACAAATGCAATTATTGAACTGGATGATAACCATACCCTTACCAACATAATGTTATTATCCGATTCTCTTGAACTTCCTTCTACCCCTTTCTTCAATGGAATAATCTTACCTTTTAATGCCTCCTACTGTAAATCACAGTTACAAAACTCCTGGCATGAATCCCTTCACGCTATTTTTAACCATCAGGTCTTTAAACTCGGTGATAACATTCCAAACCTCTCTCTTCTCTCTGGGAAACTACTTCTATCTCAAGAAGATCTTAGAAACATTCAAATAGAAAATCTGTGATAACAACCTACTCAATCTTGAGTCCTTCCACCTTTTGTAATCTGTTTATGATTTTATCATAATCACGAACTCGGATTTGCAATAACATCTTACAATCATTATCAAAGGACTGCTTCAAAACAGTAGGATTCTCATCCTTAATGATCTTCATCACATCATTCATGACCAAATACCCAAAATAGATGGTAAAACTCACCTCTACTTTTTTCTCGATAATTTCATTGTGATCTATAGCATCCAACGTAGCTTCGCGATATGCAGTAATCAATCCACTTGTTCCCAGTAATGTTCCACCAAAATAACGAACTACCACTACAAGAACATTCACCAAATCCTTTGATACCAACACACCCAATATCGGCTTCCCTGCCGTTCCCGAAGGTTCTCCATCATCATTAGCTCTCGTTTCTATCATGGTCGGATGAATCCTATAGGCATAACAAACATGTCGGGCATCATGATACTTTTTTCGAAAATCTTCTACTATAGATTTTATCTGCTCCTTAGCGGTTACAGGGAAAGCAAAAGAATAAAATTTACTTCCCTTATCTTTATATAGCCCCTCAGACATTGAGGGAAGTGTCAAATAGGTATCTTCCATAATGCAAATCTACAAAAATTAGACAAATAAAGAAAACTTTGCCTTTTATCCTAGAAGCAGATCCTATACTATTTGCTTACAATGAAAATTTTTATTACTTTTGTATTATTATAAAATAATAATTTATAGAATATGCAATCTAATCCATTCATAATCAGCGGTTATATTTCCTCTGAGTATTTCTGTGACAGGGAGATAGAGACGGAACGTCTATTACATGAAGTTGAGAACGGTAATAACGTGGCAATCATAGCGACTCGTAGAATGGGAAAGAGTGGTTTGATCAGACATGCCTTCCAACGGAAGAAGGTCTCATCAAATTATTATACCTTCTTTGTGGATATCTATTCGACTAGGTCGTTACGCGAATTCGTTTTTATGTTGAGTCGAGAGATATTAGAGAAACTGAAACCTTATGGGATGAAAGCGTTGCAAGGATTTTGGAACAGTGTCAAGTCATTGCAGACAGGTATATCGTTTAGTCCGATGGGAGATCCCTCCTTTAATTTTCAGTTGGGTGATTTGCGGCAATCGGAGAATACGTTGGATGAGATTTTCAACTATTTGAAACAAGCAGACCATCCGTGTATAGTGGCGATTGATGAGTTTCAACAGATAGCTACCTATCCAGAGAAGAATGTAGAGGCCTTATTGCGCACATACGTGCAGCAGTGTTCGAATGCACGATTTATTTTTTCTGGTAGTCAACGCCACACGATGGGGGTTATGTTTTCCAGTCCGGCGAGACCATTCTTTCAAAGTGTATCTATGATGCATCTGGAGGCAATCGACGAAGAGAAATACAAAATCTTCGCCTGCAATCATTTTGAAAAAAATGGTAAAAAGTTGCAATCTGAAGTTGTTTCGGAGGTGTTCCGTATTGCACAGGGAATCACATGGTATGTTCAGAAACTTTTCAATACATTGTATGCTAAGACAGCAAAGGGAGAGACTTGTACGAAAGAGATGGTTCAATCTTCATTGGATGAGATTCTTTCGACAATGGATTACACCTATCGGGAAATCCTATTCCGTATGCCAGAAAAGCAGAAAGAGGTGTTCATTGCCATTGCCAAAGAGGGACATGCAAAATCAATCACATCAGGATCCTTTATTCATAAGTACCGCCTGCCCTCCTCCAGCATGGTTCAGTCGGCTGTGAAAGGATTACTGGAACGTGATTATCTTACGTATGAACAGGGAGAATATTCTGTGTATGATCTCTTTTTGACATATTGGATTCAAAAATATTATTAATGAGTAGAAGATTAACATGTTAATATATAAATAATTATGACTAATAATAAACTATATACTATAGTTGCGCTACTACTGTCTTTCACCGCCTTATTGTCACCAACAGTTAAAGCCAATAATGCGATATATACCATCCATGATGATATACTGATAATCAACGAAGGCGAGACAGAACTGACGAAGGAAGCCCTTCGAGGAGTTCGGGACAGACAGATCATGAAGGTTCAATTTCCTTCCACATTGAAAAAGATTGGCAAGGAAACTTTTATGTATAATTCTCACCTGGAAAGCATCAATCTACCTCCATCGCTTATCGAAATTGGAGACTCAGCTTTTTATCAATGCTGCGAACTAAAGAACATCGACATACCTATTACATTACCCAAAATCGGTACTGACGCATTTTTAGGTTGTAAGAAAATAAACAAGTTGATCTACTATGACTATGGACGTCGGTACTACGGTTGGGTTGGGCAAAAGACGGCTTGTCCGAATGAACTTGTCATTCCCGACAATGTTATTGCAATCGACGACTATGCTTTTTTACAATGCTTATCTCGAACATGTTGTATTACCTGAAGGATTGGAAAGCATCGGAAAGGACGCATTCCCCTATTCATTGGAAGAGATTAACATTCCAAACACTGTTGAATACATAGGTGATTTTGCTATCAATACAGATACAAAAATCAACAATAAATCAAAGCTCTTGCTATATGCCAACAGCACAAAATGTTACGGATGGGTTGGCGAGCAAGATTCTTGTCCTGAAAAATAGTCCTGCATGAAGGTATTACTTACATTAATAAAGATGCGTTTAAGAATAACAATGCCATTAAAGAGATCCTCTTTCCTGAAAGTCTAAAGGACATAAACGAATCTGTATTAAATAACTGTGCCAATTTGGAAACCGTAGTTCTTTCTAAGGAACTCAACACAATAGGATATGGGGTCTTCGGAAACTGTAAGAAATTGAAAAACATTAACATCCCCGACAAGTGTGAAATCAAAGACAGGGCCTTTCTCAGGTTGTTCCTCTCTTGAAAGCATCCAATGGCCTTCAAAACCAATTTCAATCTCATATTATGCGTTTTATAATTGCAAGAATCTTTCCATAGAGAAATTACCCAAAGGCACAAAAGTCAACCGGGATGCATTTGGCATTAGCAAACTCACCTATTATACAGAAGAAATAGCAAAAATCCAAGGCCAAATATTCGCCATTCTTCTATTTTTGATAGTGACATCCATATCTGCATGGTTGATTCATGTCTTGAAAGAGTATTCATGGAAGAAATCGATCAAACTTGCTTTACTCATTGAATTAGGCATCGTCATACTATTGTTTATATGCTTTTTTATATTGATAATGCTTTTCTTCAAAAGTGGTTATCACGGCTGATTTCTAACAAATAAGGGAGAATCTCATCATGAAATTCTCCCTTCTATAAGGTTCAACTGAAGGACTCACACAGACTTCAGTTGATTTCTATTCGTGCTATCATCTATTACGACGGAAACTATCTTTGTTTCGACGGAACTCTCTTTTCGGACGTTCATTTTTTGCATCAGAACCTTTCCCTTTTTTCCAATCCCTATCATCTCTAGATCTTTTCCTATCACGGTCACGATTACGACGCTCTCTTCCTTCCCCGTCATCTAAACCTTCTCTGCGCGAACGTCTGTCTTTAAACACCTCCATCAACTGTATTCCGTCTTTCTGACGAGCGAAAGCACTCATCATCGAAGGCACAACACTCCTATCTACATCAAAGAAAGAATAACGATTTGTGATTTCAATATCATGAACATCAATATCATGACTATCTGTCGTATCGTTAATCAATCCTAATACTCTCTTAGGTGTAAAGCCATCACGGGCACCCATGTTGATCTTCAAACGCATAAGATCACCCGATGACTTTCTGCCTCCTCTTCCTGAACGATCACGATCACCTTTCGATTTCTTATCTTTCTCAGGAATATTCAAATCTGGCGCATCCTTATAATACTCTAAGAATCTATTAAACTCCTGGCTGACAAAGTTCACAATCAAATCTTCACGACTGAGATCCTTCAATTGGTCCATAATCATCGGAAGATAAGGTTGAATCTGTTCCTTGTCGATATTTTCTCCAGCGTTTTGAATCCTATTAATCAAAGAGAAGAGTTGACTTTTACATACTTCCAAACCTGAAGGTACAGTCTGCTGAACAAACGTACGATTGATTGTTCTTTCTATCGTCTTGATTCTACCTTTTTCCTTAGAATGAATAATTGAAATAGAAATACCTTTCTTTCCTGCACGACCTGTACGTCCACTTCGATGTGTATAATTCTCCACATCATCCGGTAAATTATAATTGATGACATGGGTCAAATTATTTACATCCAATCCTCTGGCAGCCACATCCGTTGCCACCAAAATCTGTAACGTCTTATTACGGAAACGTTGCATTACCGTATCACGCTGAGCCTGAGACAAATCTCCATGCAATGCATCTGCATTGTATCCATCTTGCATTAATTTCTCTGCAACATCCTTTGTCTCCTGACGAGTACGACAGAAAATTATAGCATAAATATCTGGATTAATATCCACAACACGCTTCAAACAATTATATCGATCCTTTGCCTGAACCATATAATATATATGCTCCACATTCTCTGTCCCAGAGTTTTTCCTTCCAATTGCAATCTCCACGCTATTGCGCATATACTTCTTGGCAATATTGGCAATCTCCTTTGGCATGGTGGCAGAGAAAAGCAATGTACGACGATTCTCTGGAATTTCCTGTAAGATTCTTTCTATATCCTCCTGGAATCCCATGTTAAGCATCTCATCCGCCTCGTCCAATACCAAATATCGGATATTTGAAAGTTTTACCTTTCCACGCTCAATCAAATCAATCAAACGACCAGGCGTGGCAACCAAAATCTGAGGAGGAACATCCAATTGCTTGAACTGAGTAACAATATTCTCTCCTCCATAAACAGGTACAATCTTCATTCCTTTGATGTACTTCGAAAAGTTCTTCAAATCATTGGAAATCTGAATACACAACTCTCTTGTAGGAGAAAGAACAAGAGCTTGGATTTTTTGCACACTGCTGTCGGTTAATTGTAATAAAGGAAGACCAAATCCTGCTGTCTTTCCTGTTCCCGTTTGGGCAAGTGCGACCAAATCCTCTGTGCTATCTCCTAACAAAAATGGAGTTACTTTCTCCTGAATCGGCATCGGTTCTACAAAACCTAAATCTTCGATTCCATGAAGGATCTCTTCGCTAAGCCCTAATTCCTTAAATGTACTCATGTACTATAAAATAAAAAATTAAGTTGCAAAGGTACAATTAATTTTCGATTTTTCTTTGAGTTTGACAAAATTATAACTTAAAATATCATAATTTGCCTCCAGCAGTTAAGAAGAGATCCTCAAGTTAATAATATTCAATCACACGTTCCAAAAAAGTTTTAGCATCAACTCCGACATAGCGAACAGCAACAATCCAATTCAATTTCGGATCGAATTCATACTTATAATTTTCTGGAAGAAAGCTATCCCCTGTTTCATCGATAGCCTCTTGTTTGATCAGATTTCCTCCTTTATCATACGTCAAAACAGCTGATAACACAATCGTCTGTTCATCTGATGCATATACGTCAAATGCCACCAACTGTTCATTTTCATTATACTTCTCTTTCCTGAAGTTTACCAACTCCCTCTTCTCATTGTATATCTTCACCTCTTTCGGTAACCCTTCCTTATCCATCTGACGGACTTCCTTTTTTATTTGTTCATTGTTTTTATTGTACAATATAGAAGTCTCTATCATGTTGTCATCATTATATTCTGTCACCTCCTTTTGTAAGAACTGATCATCTCCATCAACCTGCATAGCCTCAGTCTGTCTTCCTTTTTCATCATGCGCAAATACAGAGATGAATGACAACCTACCCAAATCATCATAAACCAGTCGTTTCGAAAGCATCCCTTTGTCATCATAGACAGATAGCATTTTCTGCACCGTATCACCGTCCATGTCAAACACATCCACTTCCTCCAATCTGCCTTTTTTATTAAATATTTTCTTTGACGATTGTAGCAGTTTCCCTTTCTTTACCTTCCCAAATTCATCCACAGCCACCTCATACTCAAACTCTTGAACAGACTTCACATCTCCCTTAAGATTCATATCTGTCAGATCATTTTTCTTTTCTGTACAACTCAAAAAGAAAAACACAGAAAATACCAAATAAATAAATCGTCCTGCTTTCATTATAGTTTCTCTATTAATTCAAAATCCATTTGCTTCTTATCCAAATTGGTCTTTTTTACACGAATGACGACCTCATCGCCTAAACTATATGTTCGTTGATACTTCTTTCCCACCAAACAATAATTCTTTTCATCAAAAGTATAAAAATCATCATCCAGGTCACGGATAGGCACCATACCTTCACACTTGTTCTCATTCAATTCAACATACATTCCCCACTCCTGAATACCAGAAATTACACCATTATAAGTCTTACCTATTTTATCCTGCATGAACTCCACCTGTTTATACTTAATTGAAGAGCGTTCTGCATTAGCAGCCAACTGTTCCATTTCTGAACAGTGCTTACACTTTTCTTCGTATTCCTCCTCGTTTACACTCTTCTTGCCATCCGCATAAAGATCCAACAAACGATGAGCTATCACATCTGGATAACGACGAATAGGTGATGTGAAATGTGTATAATAATCAAATGACAAACCATAATGTCCTCTTGCCTCGGTCGAATAAAGAGCCTTCGCCATAGAACGAATTGCCACCATCTCAATTAAATTCTGTTCTTTTTTCCCTTTAACATCAGAAAGCAATCTGTTGATGGAGTTTGTCACCTCTTTTCTTTTTCCTGCCGTATTCAGTTTATATCCGAACTTGGAAATAAAACGAGACAAATCATTCAACTTCTCAACATCTGGATCGTCATGAACACGATAAATAAATGTCTTGGCTTTTCCCTCTGTATTTTTCTTCTTTCCAATATGTTCTGATACAGTCTTATTCGCCAGTAACATAAACTCTTCAATCAGCTTGTTAGCATCCTGCGACTCCTTGAAATATACACTCAACGGCTTTCCTGATTCGTCTATCTCAAATCGAACCTCCACACGATCAAAAGCTATACCTCCCAGTTGAAAACGACGTTCTCTCAACTTCTTGGCCAACATATCCAACGTTAAGATCTCTTCTTTCATGTCACCTTCTTTCGTCTCTATCACCTGTTGAGCCTCTTCGTATGTGAAGCGTCTCTGAGAACGAATGACCGTGTGTTTAATTTTATAATTCAATACATTGGCATTGTCGTCCATCTCAAATAATACGGAATAACAAAGTTTATCCTCATCAGGACGCAATGAACATAGCTCATTTGATAATTTCTCAGGCAACATTGGAACAGTACGATCCACCAAATATACGGATGTGGCTCTTCGATAAGCCTCTTTATCTATCTCATCACCAGGCCTCACATAATATGTGACATCAGCTATATGAACACCAGCCTCCCAATGTCCATTATCCAATTTTCGCAAAGATAACGCATCGTCAAAGTCTTTTGCATCCTTCGGGTCTATCGTAAACGTTGGTACTCCACGGCAATCCAATCTTCTCAGGATTTCACGCTCTGGGATCTCCGATGGAATCTCATTTGCCAAGTTTTCCAATTCTCTCGGATAATTATACGGAAGACCATATTCCAGAAGTATTGCATGCATCTCAGTCTCATTATCACCCGAAGCACCCAATATTTCCTTCACTTCTCCCACTGGATTTCGGTCACTGCTCGACCAATCAGTGATCTTAACTAATGCCTTATCACCATTTTTACCGCCCTTAATCTTATCTATCGGAATGAAGATATCATTCGTCATCACCTTATCATCTACCAACAAAAATGCATAATTCTCCTTCACATCCAACTTTCCGACATACATATCCCGTCCTCGACGCAATATATCTATAACCTGTCCCTCCTGCGGACGATCCTTACGGCACGCAAATAACCGAATACGAACCGTATCCCCTGCAACCGCTTTGTTTAAGTATTTTTCTGTTATGTATATCTCCTCTGCACATTCTTGTGAGCAAACGACCATCTTTCCTCCAGCACGACGTTCCAACACACCAACAACAGATCCCGAACGTCCATCTAACTGATATTTGCCATGACCAGCCTCCACCAAAAAGTTCTGAAAAGCCATCGTGTCAAGCAATTGTATCAACATACGCTTTTGTTGCGTTGATTTCAACCCAACTTCATACGCCACTTGCCTATAATCATAGACTCTATTAGGATTCTCCTCAAAAAGTTTCACCACCCGCTTCATTATCTCTTGTTTCGTAAAGTGTGTAGCCTCTATTAAAGGACGCTCTTTTTTTCTCTTTTTGGAAGACAAACTTGTTCTTGCTTTTTTATTTTTTGCCATATAAAATTCCTTTTCTATTCTTTTTTGTAAAGATAAAAAAATTTTGATTACGGCCACATAATATACTTAACAATATAATGACACGTTTCAATCTTTTCACATCTTAAAGTTCACTTTCATACAAATTCTCTCAAAACACAATATAAATCATATATTTAACATATCTTTGTAACCCAAAGACTACTAGAATGAGACACATAGCATTTTTTTTTACAATCAGCATTCTAACGAACTGGTACATTCCTGCTCAAATCATCAAGCCTCTCAACTTTGGCAATTTTGAATCATGGATTACCCGAGAAGTCAAAGAATCAAAGATTATCGGAGGGAAGATGAAGAAAATCTATGTAATAGGCCCTCAAGAATATATCACAAGCGATTTATTAGCTCCTTTCTCCTATAGAAAAAAAACAATTTGGTCTTCCTCCAATGTATATGCAAAAGTGGCAGGAATCATCAAAGCCAGCAACTCTGTAGAACCGGAGGAAAGAGGGGATGGATACTGTGCGAGACTTGACACAAGAATCGAACATGTGAAAGTATTGGGAATTATCAATGTTTCCGTCCTTGTCTCAGGTAGTTTCTTTACTGGAGAAACTATCGAACCAATAAAATCGACTGATGATCCTTATTGCAACATGAGTTTTGGAACCCCATTCAATCAAAAACCAAAAGCTCTGTTATTAGATTATAAATGCAATATCTCCTCCAACAACTACGTCATGAAATATCCTGGAGTCGGATCGAAAAAGATTGAAGGAATTCAAGACAAAGCTGAAATTTGGATCTATCTTCAAAAAAGATGGGAAGATGCAGACGGAAATATACATGCGTTACGTGTAGGAACCATGCGTACTCAATTTGATCAGAATGTCCCTGAATGGAAAAATCAACAACGTTTCGAAATTCATTATGGAGATATTAGCCAAACTAGCTACTACAAAGAATACATGCATTTAAACGGTCCTTACCGTGCCCGTAACAGTAAAGGGGCTATCGTCCCAATCATAGAAGAAGGTTGGGGCACAGAAAAAGATCTTCCAACACACATGATACTAATGGTTACTTCAGGCAACCAAGGAGCATTTATTGGATCAATAGGAAACACCTTATGGGTGGATAATCTTCAATTTGAATACTAATCAGAGAAACAGTCGTTTACACTGGATTCACCCCTATTGAGCCCTCTATCTCTTCATATATAAAACGAACTCAAACGGGTCACTTTCTCTTCTATAGCGATTGACAGAAGTAACCGTAACATTATAAATCGTATTTTTCTTCAAATTCAATTTGTCCATATTTACCCTATTCGAGACTGTTCTACAAACAATATTCTTAGGGTTGTCAAAATCACACACGTCAGAATCGGGGAAAGCATATACAACATAATAAGATGGCATCTCACCACCTTCTGCCACAACAGGACTCCAACTCAAGATAGAATCCCCTTCGATTTGTAAATCCATTGGGAAATGAGCCTCTTTTCCTCCTTTCATTTCTGGAAGAAGTGCTGGGAAAGCATAAAATTCCTTTTTTAAGCTATCCAATAGCCCTTGTGGATTTCTCAAGAAATAATGAGTACTATAAAATAGTAATCCATCAATATTCACACATTCCTGATTATAATGCATCTGACGCACTAATTCATTTGGGGTTTTCCATGCCTTAGGCTTATTCACCTCCAATCCTGAAGCATATAATCCGAAATATAGCTGACAACTTGCTGGCACATGTGTTCTCCACCATGGAGCCAAAACAGCATAATCAGCCACCGTCTTGCCAATCTCCCAATACAACTGAGGGGCCAAGTAATCTACCCATCCTTTTTCAGCCCAAAGCAAAACATCGGCATATAAATCATCATAATTAGAGACACCCGCCTTCGTTTCAGACCCCCTTTCATCCTTTGCCTTATTACGCCATACACCAAACGGACTGACGCCAAACTGTACCCAAGGTTTAGTCTCCAATAACATCTGATGTATTCGCGCCACGATACGATTTACATTATCGCGTCGCCAATCACCTTTATTCAAGAAACCACGATTGTGTTTTTTGAATGTATCCTCATCTGGGAAATCCTTACCACCAATAGGATATGGATAAAAATAATCATCTAAATGAAACGCATCAATATCATAACGAACAACAATATCCTTCAAGACTTTCAACAAATAATCAGCTGTTTCATCTTGTCCGGGGTCAAAAAATATCTTCTCACCATATTGCTTAAACAGATAGGGTTTCTTAAAATAAATATGCTGTTCACATAACTTAGACTTGGGAGTGTTGGTCACTCGATACGGATTGATCCATGCATGAACCTCCATACAACGTTTATGAGATTCTTCAACGACCAACTGAAGTGGGTCAAACGAAGCATCCGAAGGTGCTTTCCCCTGTTCACCCGTCAACCACTCAGACCATGGTTCTATATCAGATTTATATAATGCATCAGAAGTGGGACGGATCTGAAAGATAACCGTATTAATACCACACTTATACAAAGAGTCCAGAAGCAGAACTAACTCCTGCTTCTGGTACTCTGATACTGAATCACGGCATGAAGGCCAATCTATATTTGCAACAGTAGCTATCCATACGCCTCTCATTTCATGCTTCACCTGACAGAAGCAATAAGAAGGCAGAAAAAGGATAAACAACCACCAATATTTACGTTTCATCAATTATTATACTTTGCCTCATGCAATTTATTGAAAATATATTCACCTGAAGCGGTCAATATCTTTTTATCCAATGGATACATTTTTCCGTCATTCCATTTAAGTGCAGCACACTCACCACCTTCAGCACTATAACTCCAGTTACACCAACTAACAATCTGATGAGCCTCATTGTCACCGTCAAATACATCCAACCACTTCTCTGTCATGTCAAGACGCAGATTATGCCAACCACTCGCATCAGTCGTACCAAACTCGGTAACAAAAATTGGCAAGCTTTTCAGAATACAAGTGATACCTTTCTCAGCATCATCTTTTATGAACGGTGTCATGAAATCATATCCACGTCCCATGGTAGAATCAATTGGAGTACCATCATTATGAGAAGCCGCATAGAAATGGAATGAATACATTAGATTATCATAAACATTACCATTTTCATCCTGAGGTTCATGACCGATAACATCTTGCGGACGCTGACTCCATTCTGGTGTTCCACAGATACATACTACATCATGGTCATTCTCACGAATGATCTTTAACATCTCCTCGCAATATGGTTTGATATGTCTTAACCATGTCACCTCACCCTTGGTAGAATTAGGCTCATTACACAACTCGTAGATAACATGTTTCTGGTATTGGAATCTACGTGAGCAATATGTAAAGAAATCAGCTGCTAAATCAACTCCACAGCTTGGATGCTTTCTATAATATGCGCTCTGAGGATTTCCTGGACTATGCACATGCCAATCAATTAATAGATAGATTCCATTCTCGGCACACCACTTCGCCACATTCTCCAAATGTCTAGTCTTATGTGTTGGATTATATGCATAACCTCCTTCTTCATCCACATAAAATGCTAAACGGAACACATTACATTTCCAATCTTTTGCTAAAGATTTAATGTTTTCTTCCGTTATATTAGCTACACCAGCCCACTGCATACCATGTGAGCTCATTCCTCGTAACTGTACAGGATTACCTTTTTCATCGCACAAACAACGAGCGCCTTCAGCATTCTTGGCCACCTTAAGCTTACCCCATTTATCAACTGGAGAGCCTTTAGGATATTCCATAGGCATTAATATCTCCACCTCTTTAGAAGAAGGTGAAATTTTTCCAAAAGGAGATGACGGCTTGGCTGTTTTGGTTGTTGTCTCCGTCTTGACATCTTTCTCAACGTTCCGATCTTTCCCGTCAGAGCATCCACTCCATATCACTGCCGCCACACAAGCAAAAATCCAATTTCTTACCATATATCAACCATATTTACATTTAACTTTCAATTTTAATGATTCTATGTTTTAGCAAATATATAATTATTTTTTAATAATGCAAACCCCACTTGCTTTTATTTAATTTTTTCATCAGAGCAACAATTCTTCCTTGTTTACGTATCAATTTTTGAGGTATATTACGAGGATTATAGGCAAGCGGTGCAGGCAATACAGATGCCAACGAAGCCGCTTCCTGCATGGTTAACTTTGATGCGGAGTGGCGAAAATAACATTGACTAGCTGCCTCGACTCCATAGATTCCATCGCCCATCTCTGCCACATTCAGATATACTTCCATTATTCTTTTCTTACTCCAAAATGTTTCTATCATGACGGTGAAATAAACCTCCAATCCCTTTCTAACCCATGTTCTATCCGGCCAAAGGAAAACATTTTTCGCCACTTGCTGAGATATCGTACTTGCACCATAGATTTTCTTCCCCTTCTTATTCATTTTACGGGCTTTCTCGATCGCCTCAAAATCAAATCCATTATGACTCATAAACTTATTATCCTCGGATGCTATAACCGCATCAATCATGGTGCTTGACATATCATCTATACAGAGCCATGTCTGTTCCAGTTTAACAGGTCGATCCGAAGAAAGCTGATGACATACACGCAGTGCCATCAATGGAGTCAACCGAATAGGCACAAACCGCATAATCAAAACAGATAAGAAAGTAGATACAAAAAAGAAAAGCACCAAATTACGAATCCAAATAGAGATATAGCTAACTCTACTTCTATTCTTCTTGTTTTTCCCTGTAATCCAATGCAATACTTTCTTAAAGCGTTGTTTCATCTATTATTTGAGCTTTACTTTTACCACTATCTTTTTTGTCTTTCCATTACCAATAATAGGGGCATGAGCATCTTGTGGGAAAAAAATAGCAAACGAACCAACCGGCAACAGAAAAGAGAAATCAAACTTATCCTTATAGAAAGTTATATCCTGCTTAGGATGCATCTCCTTCAACAATTTACATTTTCTTGTCGGTTTATACCCAACGTATTCAAAATTTGAAATAGGTATTTGTATATCGATATACAAATTATGAGCCTCCAAGGTAGCCATGTTGGAAGGTCTCAAAGCAACCTCATCCACATTAATATAAATATCATCATCTACAACGATTTTCCCAGTCTGTATATCATTTAAATCTAGATTTTTCAAATAATTAAACACTTTAGGAAACAACGGATGCATACCTGCATATAAGTCTATGTTTTCAAATAAATCTACTACCATATTTTTTCTTCTAGTTACGTTTTACACACTTACTCCCCATCAGGGTCAGTTCATCTATTTTCATAAAAAAAGGTCTTCTCTTAGAAGACCATGGAGCGGAAAACGGGGTTCGAACCCGCGACCCTCAGCTTGGAAGGCTGATGCTCTACCAACTGAGCTACTTCCGCAGTTGGTTATTATACCTGTGGGCGAAGATGGATTCGAACCACCGAAGGCAAGAGCCAGCAGATTTACAGTCTGCCCCATTTGGCCACTCTGGTATTCGCCCTTTTTAAATCGGGTGCAAAGATAAGAAACTATTTTTAATATTCCAAAAGTTTTTTGTTGAAATCAACCATTTTAATTGCAGTTATAGCAGCCTCAACTCCTTTATTACCCAAAACGCCTCCTGCGCGATCCAACGATTGCTGCATATCATCCGTTGTCAGCAAGCCAAAGATGACAGGCACCTTCCCTTCGGCATTCAACTGACTGATGCCATTCGTCGTTCCCTGACAAACATAATCAAAATGTGGGGTACCTCCTCTCACAACACATCCTAATGCAATGATTGCATCCACATCCAATTCATTCCCCATACGTTTCGATGCATAGACCAATTCGAAACTTCCTGGCACATGGAACACACAGATATTATCAGGGTCAACCCCATGTTTTATCAATGTCTCCTGCGCTCCTTCTAACAACTTGAATGTCACTTCACTGTTCCAATCTGAAACGACTATGCCAAATGCCATCTCCGATGCATTCGGTACAGAATTAATATCGTATTTTGATAAATCTATCGTTGCCATACTAATAAAAAAAATTCTACAAATCCCTATTCAGAAGATTCATAGAATTTTATATGAGTTAAACTAATTATTTCGATTTTGCATATTCAAGATACTTTTGCACATCTGACATGTCAGAGAACTGAGGGTATTTCTTAACGATATTCTCTAACAATGCAACAGCTTTGTCATTTTCACCCAATGACAAATATGCAATAGCTGCACGTTTATTATAGAACGGTGTAACAATATCATTGTCTGCACTAGCTGCCTTCTTATAATAAACAATTGCCTTTTCTGCTTTTTCCAAGTCCCAATAACAATCTCCTATAGCTCCTAATATAGATGGTTGAATCATCTTATCATCAGCATCAAATTTCTCCAAATATTCAATGGCTGTCTCATAATCACCCAACTGCTTATAGCACAATCCAGCATAAGCCTTTGCAAGATTACCTGATTTAGTTGAACCATACTCTTCAATGATCTCCAAGAATCCCATCACATCATCTTTTCCATCCAATGCACTTTGAAATGAGTCTCTCACAAACATTTGTTCTGCACCATAAATAGACTCCTTTGCTTCCTTATCTCTTGGCTCTATATAGAAATTCTTGAACAACATCACACTGACAACCAACAATGTAACTATACCAATACCGATATAGATAGGCTTCTGATTGTTTTCCAAGAATGCTTCGCCCTTATTCAATGCATTACCTACACTATTGAACGTACTCTCAACTTTGTCAAGCTCCTCTTCTTGATTTCCTTGTTTCTTTATAATATCAGCCATTTTTTTAAAAATTTATCTGTTTTTTCAATTTTTCAAATTTGAAGTTACAAAAATAACGGATTCTGAGTTATTAAAAAAATTTTAACCGTTTTTTTTCGTCATCTTTTATTTTTAAGGACTAGGGCACTTCTCTTTTTCTTCTCAACACCATCTTCTGATAAGAATCCCTATTGTATTTTAGCTATCTGTGACAATCAGTCAATCCCCATACTCTCCATTTCCTTCATTGCCGACCAAACCTCACGAGGGAGGAAGAAAAGTAGATTCTTACCTTCTTTCCAAGCATTTCGTATCCGAGTGGATGAAATCTCCAAAGTAGGGACATTCTCCAACATCCTTACAGATTTTGCCCATCGTTCAGGCACTTCGGTCGGATAATTCGGACGTGGATAAACAAGCAACTCACATATTTCAGCAATCTTTTCTGCATCCTTCCATTTGTGGAAATCCACCAAATTATCACCGCCCATCACCAATTTAAACTCCACATCCTTCTCAGTTTCCTTAAAATGCATCAACGTATCAATCGTATAAGAAGGTTTTGGCAACGAGAACTCTATATCAGAGACGGAGAATTTGTCATACCCTGCTATCGCTTTTTGCACCATTTTCAATCTCCACTCATCACTCATTAAAGCACGATTTTTCTTGAAGGGATTTTGAGGCGACACAATGAATCTCACCTCATCAATCTCTTCATACTCTGCAATATAGTTAGCAAGAATAAGATGTCCGTAATGTATCGGATTAAAAGACCCGAAAAAAAGAGCTACCTTTTTCATTTTTATTCTTCCATGAATTCTTTAACCATTTTTGTTATTAAAGCCTTCGTCTGCTCCAAGTCATCGTTTACAACAATTCTGTCAAACTTATCAGAAAAAGTCATTTCATACGATGCTTTATTAACACGATCATTGATCACATCCATCGTATCGGTACCTCTCTTTATCAATCTCTCCTTCAACGTAGCAATCGAAGGTGGCATGATAAATATTGACATAGCATTCGCACCATACATCTTTTTAATATTGCAGCCGCCTGCCACATCGACATCAAAAACCACGATATGATTCTTGTTATTGATACGAGACACCTCACTTTTTAACGTTCCATAATATTTATCCGTGTAAACCTCTTCCCATTCCAAGAAAGCACCCTCTGCAATCTTCTCTTTAAACTGTTCAGGGGACAAGAAATAGTATTCTACACCATCTTTTTCTTCGCCACGAGGACTCCTACTGGTAGCCGAGATGGAAAACTCCAAACAATCAAACTTCGACATTAAGTAATTAATCAACGTACTTTTACCAGAGCCCGAAGGTGCAGAAAAGATAATCATTTTTTCTCTGTTCATCTTCTTCTATATATTATAGGACATTCAACACCTGTTCTTTAATTTGTTCCAACTCATCCTTCATCTTTACAACAATCTTCTGCATTTCTGAATGATTGGATTTAGATCCCAACGTATTTATTTCTCTTCCTATTTCCTGAGCAATGAAGCCTAATTTTTTCCCCGAATTACCCTCTGACTTCATCGTTTCCTCAAAGTAGGTCAGATGTTGACGAAGACGATTTTTCTCTTCATTGATATCCAACTTCTCTATATAATAAATCATCTCCTGTTCAAATCTGTTTTTATCATACTCAACAGACTTTATGTCAGATAGGTTATCCAATATTCTCTGTTTGATTTTCTCCACACGCTCTTTTTCAAAAGGATCGATCGTAGCCAACAGAGCACGAATATTCGCTATTTTTTGGTTAAATACAGCCGCCAACGACTCTCCTTCCCGAACTCTAAAATCTATCAATGAAGAAACAGCTTTCTCAAAGGCTTCTTTCACCTTCTGCCAATCCTCTTCATCCACCTCTTGCAACTCACTCTTCATCACATCAGGCATACGCAACAAAAGAACCATCCAATCAGTTGGTTCTGGCACACCTAATTTATGTGACATCTCGCTAATCTGCTTATAATAATTCTCAACTAAAGCCTGATTAATCTGTGTGGACGTGTCGCCATTCATGTTCTCCACATAAATACTAAACTCCACCTTCCCTCTCTCTAATCTCTGAGCGACGATATTACGCAGTTCCAATTCCTTTTCCTTATATGAGTTCGGAACGCGAGAAAACAAATCCAGCTGTTTGCTATTCAAAGATTTAATTTCAATCGTAATTTTCTTGGATCCCACTTCGCAAGTTGTCTTGCCGAATCCTGTCATTGACAATACCATAATCTACTAATTTTGAAAATTTACGATACAAAGTTAATTTTAATTTTTTCAAAACAATAGTTTCGGCACAAATAATATAAATTTGCACAAATTTTGAGTGGCAATCCACAACTACAATCAATTAAAAAGAAAATGGCAAATATCATTTGTATAGAAACATCAACAGAAGTTTGTTCCGTAGCTTTATCAACAGATGGTCAATGTGTATTTGAGAAAAAACAGTTAACCGGACAGGCTCATTCTATTCTTTTAGCCTCTTATTTACAAGAGCTACAAGAATACACAAAAAATAATGATATAAAGATTGATGCCGTGGCGGTCAGCAGCGGACCAGGCTCTTATACAGGATTACGCATTGGTGTTTCTACTGCCAAAGGGTTGTGTTATGGAATGGATGTACCCCTACTCTCTATCGACACGTTAAAAGTCATTACCGTTTCTGCCATAGAGAAACTAACACCGAACAAGATAGAAAATGATGCCTATTTCTGTCCAATGATTGATGCCAGACGAATGGAGGTATATACAGCTTTTTTTGATAAAGAATTAAATCAAATACAAAAAACATCCGCAGATATTATCGATGAAAGCTCATATAAAGAACTACTAAGCAATCATATAATATACTTTTTCGGCAATGGGGCAGGAAAATGTAAAAACACGCTTACACACCCCAACGCACGTTTTTTAGACGAGATGAATCCATTAGCTTCAAGAATGGCGAATTTGGCAGAATTAGCATACCAAGCAAAGGATTTCAAAGACGTTGCTTATTTCGAACCTATCTATTTGAAGGATTTCATCGCCACAGTTAGCAAAAACAAAGTATTAGGGTTGGATAATTCAAAATAAAGTTATAACTTTGCACCGCTTTTATAATTAATGAAGTTTAACTAACAAATTTTAAAAAATGGCAACTAAAATTAGATTGCAAAGACACGGCCGCAAGGGGTACGCGTATTACCACATCGTCGTAGCAGATAGCAGAGCACCACGTGATGGTAAGTATATTGAAAGAATTGGATCTTATAATCCTAACACCAATCCTGCTACAGTTGATTTAAACTTCGAAAGAGCTTTGTATTGGGTAGAGTGTGGTGCACAACCAACAGACACTACAAGAAATCTTTTGAGTGAAAAAGGCGTTTACTTAATGAAGCACTTAAAAGGTGGTGTTAAGAAGGGTGCATTCTCTGATGAAGCAGCACAACAAAAATTCAATGCATGGATAGCAGAGAAAGATAAGAAAGCACAAGCTTTCATAAACAAGAAAGAGACTGCTAAGAAAGAAGACGTTAAGAAACGTTTGGAAGCTGAAAAAGCAGTAAACGCTGCTAAAGCTGAATTGGTTTCAAAGAAGAAAGCTGAGGCTGAGGCTGCTGCAAAAGAGGCTGAGGCTGCTGCAGCTGCTGCAGAAGCTCCTGCAACAGAGGCTCCAGCAGAAGAAACTCCTGCTGCAGAATAAGCATAATCTTATAATAAAAAAGGATGTCCACAACGGACATCCTTTTTTATTTCACACAACAAATAATGACGGAACTACTTTCATGTCAAAATTTTAAGTAAATTTGCATCAGTTTTATACGGATTTAACATTGACTATATACGTAAACTTATGGTAAGAGACACAGCAATTTTCGACATTATCGAGAAGGAGCACCAACGCCAACTGAAAGGCATAGAATTAATTGCCTCAGAAAATTTCGTGAGTGACCAAGTTATGCAAGCAATGGGTTCTTGCTTAACTAACAAGTACGCTGAAGGTTACATCGGACACCGTCACTATGGCGGTTGCGAGGTGGTTGACATGAGCGAAGGATTAGCAATCGAGCGCCTATGCAAACTTTACGGTGCTGAGTACGCTAATGTACAACCTCACTCAGGAGCTCAGGCAAATGGTGCAGTTCTACTTGCAGTTCTAAATCCTGGCGATAAATTCATGGGCTTGGATTTGGCTCATGGTGGACACCTATCTCATGGTTCATTGGTTAACACATCAGGTTTGATCTACAAGCCAGTTCCTTACTTTTTGAACAAAGAGACAGGACGTGTTGATTACGATGAAATGGAGAAAACAGCAAAAGCAGAACGCCCTAAGTTAATCATCGGTGGTGGTTCAGCTTATTCTCGCGAATGGGATTATGCTCGTATGCGTAAAATCGCTGACGAGGTAGGTGCACTCCTTATGATTGATATGGCTCACCCTGCTGGTTTGATTGCCGCTGGTTTGCTCGACAATCCATTGAAATACGCACATATCGTTACTTCTACTACTCATAAGACACTTCGTGGACCTCGTGGTGGTATCATCCTTCTTGGTAAGGACTTCGATAACCCTTGGGGTAAAGTAACAAAGAAGGGCGTCATCCGTAAGATGTCTTCCATCCTAAATTCTGCAGTGTTCCCTGGTATGCAAGGTGGCCCATTGGAGCATGTTATCGCTGCTAAGGCTGTTGCTTTTGGTGAAGCTCTTCAACCAGAATTCAAGGAGTATCAAACTCAAGTGAAGAAGAATGCCGCTGTAATGGCTCAAGCATTCGTCGATAAAGGTTACGCTGTCGTTTCTGGCGGTACTGACAACCACTCTATGTTGATCGACCTTCGCCCTAAATTCCCTGAATTGACAGGTAAGATGGCTGAAACAGCTCTAGTTTCTGCAGACATCACAACCAATATGAACATGGTGCCATTTGACACTCGTTCTGCATTCCAAACTTCTGGTCTCCGTTTCGGTACCCCTGCTATCACAACACGTGGTGCTAAGGAGAACTTGATGGTTGAGATTGTTGAAATGATTGATACCGTTCTTTCTAACCCAGAGAGCGAAGCTAATATCAAATCAGTTCGCGAAAAAGTAAACAGCATCATGAAGGAGTATCCTTTGTTCGCTTGGTAATTTTTTCGTATATTCTTATAAGGGTGTGTCAAAATATTATTTTGGCACACTTTTTTTATTGGCTTTAAATTTCAGAGACACACAATCAACGGCCTTTGCTATAGTAGCTTACCCAACAAGCGTATCTATCCCGTTTGTAATAAAAAAGAGAGCATCTTTCATGTCATTTTGTCCACTTTTGTCATTTTATCATAAATTTGTTGGAAAATTCGGCAGATATATGGGCTATTATATAGAAGGAATATCTTTGGCACACAATTTGAACAACTCATTACGACTGCTTCTAACAACAGCCAGAAAATAAATATAATGTTTAATTTAACTGGAGGACACAAAAATGTTATTAGCAAGAAAATCACAGGATTTCATTCCTACATTATTCAACGATCTGTTTGACATGAACTGGAACAACTTTCCAATCAGCACTGCTCCACAGATGAACATCAAAGAGGATGACAAAGCATACGAAATGGAACTGAGTATTCCTGGTATGTCCAAAGATGACTTGTCTATATCAATCGACCAAGACAACAACCTGATTGTTGAAATAAACAAAAAAGAGAAAAAAGATGACAAAAACAGCCGTTATCTACGTCATGAATTCACATCGTCTCAATTCAAAGAGATGATGAAACTGCCAGATAACATCTGCAAAGATGATATCAACGCAAAGGTGGAAAACGGTATTTTGAATATTACTCTGCCAAAAAAGAGTGTTGAAGAAATAAAACAAGCCACAAAACAAATTGCTATTCATTAATGCTTGTTGCTTGTCATAACGTGAACATACGAAGAAGGAGGTGTTGAGGCACCTCCTTCTTCTTTTTTTATTTATCTGAATTATCCTTTAATATAGCATTCACTTCCTCATTGGTTTTGTATAGCTTCTCCTTACAAAACTTAATCAACTCTGTTGCTCGTTTGGCTTTAAGGGTCAGTTCATCTATCTCCAACTCATTCGCCTCCAACTGAGCTAAGATCTCTTCCAGTTCAGTGATTGCGCTCTTATAATCCTTAATCTTTGCCATACTAGTACATTTTATATGTCGTCTTCAATACGCGGAACTCTGTTCTACGGTTGATCGAATCAGCAATCTCTTTCTGTTCTTCTGTGAGTGTTTCGATATATTCTTCATCCAACACATCCCCCACTTTTAAGAAAGAATATTTTTTCTGAAGCACTTTATCGACCACAACAGGTTGTGTTTTACCATATCCCTTCGCAGTGAGTCGTTCTGCCTCAATTCCCTTCTTGATAAGATAATCAACAACAGACTGTGCTCTCTTTCCCGACAACTGCAAGTTACCATCTGCCGAACCCACACGGTCGGTATGCGCACCTATTTCTATCGTAATATTAGGATTATCATTGAGTACCTTAACCAACTTATCCAATGCAGTGGAAGAGGCATCTGTAAGTGTAGCCTTACCAAATTCAAAGAAAATATTATCCAGACCGACAGGCTTACTAAGAGAAGCTAATGTGAAATGAATAGGAAACATCTTAGAATCCTCTAGTCCCATCGTTATGGCTTCTTCTTTCTGATTCAAGTAGCCTCGGCAATTACCTAACAACACATATTTAACATTCTTATTCAACGACAGTTTGAAAGAACCATCTTTCTTTGTATGTAATTTGGTATTAGTTCCATCATCACCTACTATACGCACAATGGCATCTCCTAATGGTTCTCCATTCATATCCGAAACCTTTCCATCAATTAAAAACTCAATCGCTGGTAATTCAAATTCATATATCTTATCATAACCTTTCTTCTCTCCTCGATTAGATGAGAACATACCTTTCTCTTTCCCTGTGACAAAACTGATTCCGAAATCATCGCCGTTGGAATTGATCGGACACATCATATTAGAGACTTCCCACGAGCCATCTTCCAACTCTGTAGCATAAAAAATATCCAAACCACCAAAACCAGGATGTCCATTAGAAGAGAAATAGAGCGTACCATCTTCTCTCATATACGGGAACATCTCATCTCCCGGCGTGTTTATTGATGGACCTAAGTTGACCGGCGCACCGTATTGATTTCCATTCTTCTCACTTCTCCAGATATCTTTTCCTCCATAACCGCCTGGCATATCTGACACAAAATATAAAAATCTATCATCAGGAGATAATGTCGGATGAGCGAATGACAACGAACTATCAGCCGAAAGCTTTATATCTATCACCTTTCCCCACTTACCACCGGAACGAGTCACCGAACAGATCTGTGCGCCCCTGCTTTCTCCTTTCTCAACATAACATCTGGTAAAGAACATCGTTCTACCATCTGCACTGAAAGAAACCGTACCTTCGTCAAAATCAGTGTTTATATCGCCTTCTAATGCCTCCAAATTATCCCACTCACCTAACGAGTTTCGCTTGGCTGTGTATATGTCATTATTTCTGACACCCGTAATCTTACTGTTTCCGCCACCTATATCCTTATTTTCTCTCGTAGAGTTAAAATAAACGACATCCTCATCACCACCAGGGAAAGAGGGTGAAAACTCCGTTTTCTTAGATGCAAAGAATGTGGCTTTCTTTACATTGTATCGTGTTGGATTCTTGCGCCATTCAGCAACCTCCAAAGCCGACTGTTTACCATTGATAGCACGAATATCCTCAGGATGTTTCTCCAAATAAATATCGTATTGAGCGATGGCATCCTTTTCCTTCTTATTCTGTCTTAACGCATCTGCATAATACAAATAGACAATCGAGTCCTTATAATTATATCGAACAGCATTAGAAAATGCACGCTCCGCCCTTTCATTCTCATTAATCAAACGGTAGCACGAACCTAAACGGAAAGCTGAATAGGCTTTCATCGGACGGTCTTTCAATTTTACCTTAGGATATATCTTATTATACATGGATGCTGCTGTATAATACTCTCCCACCTCATATTTTTTATCTGCTTTCTTCAGTCGCTGTTTAATTGAGCAACTGGAAAACAACATAAGAGGTATCAGTAAGAAATAAAAATATCTGCGCATAACTTTTTTTATTCAAAAAATGAATTTATGAATTCACCATACTTTAAAAACGAAGAACTACTCCATTTATTTTAAGGAATTCCACCCTTGTGCTTTTAATTCCACCTCATCGCCCTGTCGAGTGATTAATCGGCAGCCCAAAGACTCATCCGTTGTGTGTCCAATCACTTTTATGCCTGGAATGTTTTGTACAATATCATTGGCAGATAACGGTACTGTGAAAAGTAGTTCATAATCCTCTCCTCCGTTAAGTGCTGCCGTTGTAAGATTCATATTAAATTCCTCAGCCATAACGGCTGTTTGATAATCTATCGGAATACGGTCTTCATACACGCGACATCCTAATCCGCTTTGATGACAGATATGAAGCAACTCTGATGACAAGCCATCTGAAACATCCATCATGGAGGTCGGCACGATATTATGTTTCGCCAACTCCTCAATAATATCTTTTCTGGCTTCTGGTTTCAACTGACGTTCAATAATATATTCTTTCCCAGCAAAATCTGGCTGAACACTTTCATCTCCATTGAAAATATTCTTCTCCCGTTCCAATAACAAAAGACCCATGTATGCAGCACCAAGATCACCAGAGACACAAAACAAATCCGTATTTTTTGCTGTGTTACGACAAACGGCACGACCTTTTTCCACTTCCCCGATACAAGTGATGCTGATAGTCAAACCTGTAAGAGAAGCAGAGGTATCGCCTCCGACCATGTCCACTCCATATTTTTTACAAGCTAACTGAATTCCAGCATACAACTCTTCCAAATCCTCCACACAGAACTTTTTTGATATTCCCAAAGAGACAATAATCTGTTTGGGCTGTCCATTCATCGCATAAATATCAGAAAAATTAACAATCGCTGATTTATACCCTAGATGCATTAAAGGGCAATAAGTAAGATCAAAATGAACACCTTCCAAAAGAAGATCCGTAGTCAACAACACCTGTTTATCCTTATAATCAAGTATCGCAGCATCATCTCCCACTCCTTTGATTGAAGACTCATTTTTCAATTCAAAATGTTCCGTCAGATGCTTTATTAATCCAAACTCTCCCATTGTAGAGATTTCTGTTCTCCCGTCCTTACTCATCTTTTTTATTATTTAAAACGAACGATTTATTAATTACATCTCCTTTGATGTATATTCCTTTATTTCGAACAATTGGAAGCGCATTCCCTTTCCAATACTTCTGATATTTTTTTTGCCGCAACTCATCCAGATACTCATGTGTGTTATTATATACCCATATCGTATCTCCTGGAGAAAACTCATAATGAATAAAATCTATCTCGAACCTCTCGCTCATCATCTCTTTGGTTAATCCATCCGCTTTTAATGAGTCTTCATTAAAAAAATCAGACAAGCGTATGACTGGCAACGAATCTGTTTGCTGCAACACACTAGGACGAACAAGTTTTACATATCCATCGCACTGACTTCCACACACCCACCAACTAAGTCCGAACAAAACACCTTTATCGTCCACCCATCTTTTCAAAGAGAAATAGCCCTCTTCCGAAGTCCTTATTTTCAAATAGTTATTTTCTTTGTACTCTAAAACCGAGGCTATTCCTCCGTTTTGCATTTTCAATGAACTTCCTTTCCCCGTTTTATACCCATTAAGAAGCGCCTTTCGTGTCTCTTGGTTCAGTTGCAACTGACTCTTCAAACCCATAATGAAATAGTCATCTAAACTTTGTGTTTGTCCTTTTGCCAACGACAAAAAGAAAAAAAACATGACTATGAATGAAATCTGTCTCATATATCGTAACAACCTTTTTTGCAAAGGTATAAAAAAGATTTAGATAATTTTAAATTATCACGATTCTCCTATCCTTTCAATGCTCCGATGGTAAGCAATGTCACACCACATAGGATACAACACAACAAGATACTCTTCAACTTCAGATTCTTTTCTTTTAAAAAGAAGGCTCCATATAAAAACGGAACTACAGCACCCGATCTCCGAATTGTAGAAACAATCGATATCAACGCATCTTCGGATGAAAGAGACCAATAATAAACATAATCAGCCATCATCAAGAATAGCGAGATACCCAATATACTCCACCGCCAAACAAACGGTGTGGTCGATTTCCTTTTGGGATACCATAACGACAGCAAGACAATAAGCATTACAATCGCTTGATACATAGTACTATAAACCTGCACACCAATCCTATCATACTGATGCATAAGATGTTTATCATATAAGCCACTGGCCGAGCCAAGGAGTGTTGCCAGTACAATCAACCAAACCCATCTATTGTGTTTCCATGAAACGCCCTCCTTCAAACCCGCCAACGAGAAAAGATAAAAAGACAAAATGGTTACAACCACACCTACTGTCTGCAATGGACTTAACCGTTCAGCGAAAATAAAAAACGCCCCTATGACAGTCCATACCGGCTGTGTGGCACGAATAGGAGAATAAATTGTTATCGGAATATTTTTCATACCAAAATAAGCAGAAATCCATGAACCCAATACCAATATTGATTTTAAGAATATGAAAAAATGTGCTTCTGCACTCATGGATGGGACATAGAACCGAGCAGCTCTCATCAGATCTGGATTGATCCATGAAATGGACGTTGGTACTAGAAAGAGTACCGCAGAAATGACAATGGACAAACACAAAACAGGTATGACAGCATTATCTTTTAACGAGATCTTCTTGAATATATCATAACATCCAAGTAGAAGAGCTGAAACCAGTGCTAAAAAGACCCACACAATAGCAAAAATTAAATAGTTATAATTAGAAAATCAATTCACCCTTCCCTTGTCGAACAACAACGGGTTCATCTCCCGTACAATCAACCACCGTCGAAGGCTCCAACGAACCATAACCAGCATTAATCACCACGTCTGCAATATTTTCATACCGTTCGTGAATAAGTTCAGGATCTGTGAAATATTCTTGTATCTCATCATCAGCATCGTGCACAGAAGTCGATAGAATAGGATTTCCGAGCCCTTTCACCAACTCCCGTATGATATTGTTGTCCGGGATTCTGATTCCAACAGTCTTTTTATTGCGAAATAACTTAGGTAAGTTATTATTTCCATTCAAGATAAACGTAAACGGACCTGGTAAATTCTTCTTCATCAGCTTGAACGTATCATTACTCACCTTAGCATATTCACTTATATGACTGAGATCATAACAGATAAAAGACAAATTAGCCTTTCTGACGTCTATGCCTTTGTATCGACATATTTTCTCTACTGCTTTCGTGTGAAATATATCACACCCCAAGCCATAAATAGTATCTGTAGGATAAACTATAAGTCCTCCATCACGAAGAAACTGTACTACTTTATCGATCTCCCTTGGGTTAGGATTCTCTGGATAAATTCTAATTAACATGTTCGTCACAAAATATTGCGCAAAGGTATGAATTTTTTCATCACTAACCTAAAATAACATATCTTTGCATCAAGAACTTATTTTAGGTGATTTATATAGTTCACCATGATTTAAAAATAAATAGTACAACCCGTGGGTTGATGAATTTTAATTTATTATTCAATGAAAAGAACAATTTATTTTTTATTCGTTGTTTTATCTCTGTGTGGTATCGTTTCTTGTTCAAAGAAAACACCTACCATTGAATACATGAGTGGAATAGTCAAGGATATGGACGGAAACCCTATCGTTGACGTAGAAGTGGAGTCTAACAGCTACACCACCAAAACAAACGAACAAGGTTCCTTCACGTTGGAACACATTCAAAATACCAATGGACGATATGTAATGAATTTTCATAAAAAAGGGTATTTCCCTGTTGTCCGTTCTGGATCTGTAAGTTCTGTTGGATTGATAGAAGTCGTTCTGATAAAGGAAAATATAGAGAATGTGAGCAAAACCACTACCTTTACAGCCACCAATGGAGCCAAGGTCTCGGTCGGCAATTTAGCCGTTGATATTCCTAAAAACGGTGTCGCATACGAAGATGGCACCCCCTACAAAGGCAAAGTCAATGTCAGCGTACTTTACCTAGACCCAACCAAACCTACCTTTCAATCCGCCATGCCTGGTGGTGACCTGATTGCGCAACGAAGTGAGACAAACGAAGAAGTTCCTTTGGTTTCATACGGTATGGTGAATGTTGTAATGAAAGACACGAAAGGCACTAAACTACAAATCAACGAAGAGTCAAAATCAAAAGTGACATTCCCTATTCCAGAGGGCATGGCGGAGAAAGCGCCCGCACAAATGCCTTTATGGCACTTTAACGAATCCACTGGTATCTGGGAAGAGTGTGGTATGGCCACAAAGAACGGTGATGTCTATGAAGGAGAGGTGGCACACTTCTCATGGGTGAACTTGGATGATCCTAAAGAGTTTGTTGTCCTAAAAGGAAAAGTGAAAGATGACAAAGGCAATGCATTGGCTGGTGTGAAAGTTATCATCGAACAAGTATATGCCTATACCAACGAGGATGGAGAGTACAGCGTACGTATTCCAAGTGAAACAGACGTAACCGTAAAAGTCAGAAAAGAAGACTACTTGAATTATGACAATGAATTTTCTATTTTGGTAAAAGGGCAACCGGGCAACACCACTTACACTCAAGATATTGTTCTTCCTTCCTTCCCTTCTATCAAAGGAAAACTGGAAAACTCATGTGATAAAAATATATCCTTCCCTATCTACTGTCAATACGAACGTAACGGGGAGAAAGAGACAACCCCATTTACTTTACCACAGTCAAATGGACAGTTTGCCGTTAAGATCCCTTCCGACGCACAAAATGTATCGGTACATGTAGTAATTCCTGGAAGTGAGGAAGTGACCCAAGAGATCTCATTTACTGGCGAAGATTTTCAGATTATCGGTTCCATCATTGTCTGCCGACAAGACATTGCAAGTCGTGAAGAACCACGTATCACCATCGGAAATGAAGTGATTCCATTAAAGACAAAAGAATTTGACTACTCCGGTGTAGGAAAGGAAGGTGCAGAGATAGGCAATGACGATATTGATATCAAGATCGAAAAATACGTGGAAGATTCTGTTTTCTTAAACGGACATGTCACTATTGAAAAATATCATTTTGAATCTACTTCCGCACGAATTGAAAAGAGAAAGATTGACAATCACGTTGCCATTTCTATCGTAGCAACAGGAAAGGCAAAAAAGGATGATAACAGTGCAGAAAGCGATGCCCTTTTTGAAGGAACCTATACCGTACCTTATTTATATGGTGGCAAATGCAATGATTTCTCAAAATTATGTTGGGACCCTGCTATCCCGGCTATGAGAACACCTTATTGGGCTTCGCAAGGTTTATTGCTGGAAATGCCGATGTCATTTTTAGCTTATGAGAAAGCATCCACTGCCGATTTTATAAATCTTACAAAAATATCCGATGATGTAGATCCTTTCACCATGTATATTGGATACGTTAAAGCAGATGACGAGACATACCAAAAGCTAATCTCCTGCCTAACTGAAAATGGATTTGAATCCTCTGGTGATAATGAATTTACCAAAGGTGACATCTTCATAAAAGTGAATTACGGAAAGGATAATACCATAAAAATGAGCGACTTGTCAGATAACTTAAAAATGGAAATCTCAGTTTATACTGGTATGATGAAATGGTTCAAAAGTCTGATAAAAAAGATTCTTGGATTTGACTGGCTCTCTTAAATTTCCCGATTTACAATATGTTTATTATTTCAATGTTGTAAATATCTGAAATTCAAAAATAATAAATACTCGTAGAAAAATAAGCAGGTTGAAACCTGCTTATTTTTTTCCACTACCATCATTTATAGCGCAAAATGAATTTATATTCCTTCCCATAATTTTTTTATTTGACAAAAATCAAGAAATCATGGAAGGAGGTAAAATAATGATTTATTTTTCTCTTTTTTAAGAGAATCCTATTACATATACATCATTTTGGGGAGAAAGTCATCGCACAATGCTTTGACATGAGAAATAAAGGAAAATAATACTATAGGTTATGAAGAAAATATTTACAGCTTTCATTATGATGCTCTGCGCCGTCTGCGTGGCGAGCGCGGCTAACTATTTGACCTTCACGGCGGAGGAGGATGGTTCTACGTTTGGAATTGTGAACTACGAAGGAAATAATCCTGACGTGCAGTATACATTAGATGATGGAGAAACCTGGACCGCACTGGCTGCAGGCGATACCATCACGTTGGCCCATAAGGGTGACAAGGCTTTGCTGAGAGGGGATAATCCGAACGGGTTCTCAAAGAGGTATGATAAATACTCATCTTTTACGATGACAGGAAAGATAGCAGCCAGTGGTAGCGTGATGAGTTTGATCGACGGCACAGGCGAAACCATTGTTGTCCCTGCTGATTATTGTTTCTATAGGTTGTTCAAAGGTTGCACAAGTCTGACGCAAACCCCAGAATTACCAGCCACAACGTTGGCAGGACGTTGTTATGGAGAAATGTTCTCATGTTGCACCAGCCTGACGCAAGCCCCTGAATTACCTGCAACAACATTGGCATATATTTGTTATGATTCCATGTTCTATGGTTGCACTAGCCTGACACAAGCACCTGAATTGCCAGCTACAACGTTGGCATTTCGTTGTTATGACGGAATGTTCGAAGGTTGCACAAGTCTGACACAAGCCCCTGAACTGCCTGCAACGCAGTTGGCTGAAGTTTGTTATTGGGGAATGTTCGATGGTTGCACAAATATATCCAAAATCACTGTCTCTTTTGATGATTGGATGAATGATGGTAAATCCACCCATACGTGGGTTAAAAACGTAGCCCCAACCGGCACCTTCATCTGCCCGAAAGACCTGCCTCTCGAGTATGGAGATAGCAGGATACCTGAGGGTTGGACGGTGAAATATATCGATGATACGGTTGCGGTGGAGACCAACTACCTCACCTTCACGGCCGAGGAGGATGGCTCCATGTTCAGTTTTGTGAACAAGGATAATAATCCTGATGTGCAGTATTCGTTGGACGGAGGGGTGACGTGGATCGCCTTAGAGGAAGGCGACACAGTCATATTGGCCCATAAGGGAGACAAAGCCTTGCTGAGAGGAGACAATCCCCAAGGCTTCTCAAAGGGTTCTTATCGGTATTCAACCTTTAGGATGACAGGGAAAGTGGCCGCCAGCGGAAGCGTGATGAGTCTAGTCGATGGAGCGGGCCTTTCCACAGAAATCCCTGTGGATTACTGTTTCTATGGTTTGTTCAATGATTGCACCAGTTTGACGCAGGCGCCTGAACTGCCTGCCACAAGATTAGAATCTAGCTGTTATAACAGAATGTTCTCAGGATGTACAAGTCTGACGCAAGCTCCAGCATTGCCAGCCACGACATTGGCAAGTTATTGTTATGAAGGAATGTTCTCAGGTTGCACCAGCCTGACGCAAGCACCCGAACTGCCAGCTACTACATTGGCTAATGGTTGTTATAGGGAAATGTTCAAAGGTTGTACCAGTCTGACGCAGACTCCAGAACTGCCAGCCACGACATTGGCTGGTACTTGTTATTATGAAATGTTCTTGGGGTGCACAAGTCTGGCGCAAGCTCCGGCATTGTCTGCGACGACATTGGCTTATGGTTGTTATAATACGATGTTCTCAGGATGTACTAGTCTGACGCAAGCTCCGGAACTTCCTGCTACCACGTTGGCTAGTGATTGTTATAGGAGTATGTTTAGTAGATGCACGAGTCTGACGCAAGCCCCGGAACTTCCTGCTACTACGTTGGCTAGTGGTTGTTATCAAAATATGTTCTCGGGTTGCATAGGTCTGACTAAAACTCCTAAATTACCTGTTACAACATTAAAATACGCTTGTTACGAATCTATGTTCTCGGGTTGTACAAATCTCACAGAAGCACCTGAATTACCTGCTGCAACGTTGGCGGCTTTCTGTTATAAAGACATGTTCTCGGGCTGCAAAAGCCTTACACAAGCCCCTGAATTATCCGCAACAACTTTGACTGAAAGTTGTTATAGTGGCATGTTCTCACATTGTACAGGTTTGACGCAAGCGCCTGAACTGCCAGCGAAGGCGTTGGCGCCAAGTTGTTATTGCGTTATGTTCTCAGGATGCACCAGCCTGACGCAGGTCCCTGAACTGCCAGCGACGACATTGAATAGTGATTGTTATAGGTATATGTTCTCAGGCTGCACGAGTCTGACGCAAGCCCCCGAGCTGCCAGCTATGACATTGGCAAGTGATTGTTATTATGGCATGTTGTCAGGTTGCACCAGCCTGACGCAAGCTCCGGAACTGCCTGCTACTACGTTGACATTATGTTGTTATGAAAAAATGTTCTCAGGCTGCACCCGTCTAACTCAAGCTCCTGAATTGCCAGCCACGACATTGAAGGACTATTGTTATGCTGATATGTTCTCCGATTGCACAAGTCTCACGGAAGTTCCTGAATTGCCAGCTACAGCATTAATTGCTAATTGTTATAATTCTATGTTTAAGAATTGTACTGGCCTCACTCGTGCATATTTGTTATTTGAGATGAATGTGAATCTGATTGAAAGAAGCAGTTGCCTTTCTGAGATGTTCTCAGGTTGTACAAACTTGTCTGAAATCAGTGTTGTCTTCGACGAGTGGAGTGGCTACACTCAGAATTGGGTCGAAAACGTAGCCCCTACCGGCACATTCTACTGCCCGAAAGCATTGTCGCTTGAATATGGATTAGACAGAATCCCAGAGGGTTGGACGGTGAAATATATTGATGATACAGTTGCGGCTGAGACCAACTATTTGACCTTCACGGCCGAGGAGGATGGATCTTCATTCAGAATTGTGAATAAAGATAAAAAACCAGACGTGCAGTATTCATTGGATGGTGGGAAGACGTGGACTGCCTTAGCTGTAGGCGACACGGTTATATTAGCCCATAAGGGAGACAAAGCCTTGCTGAGAGGAAATAATCCCAATGGTTTACTTTATTCAACCTTTGAGATGGCAGGAAAAGTGGCCGCCAGTGGTAGCGTGATGAGTCTGATCGATGGAACAGGCCTTTCTACGGAGATTCCTTGGGATTACTGCTTCTCTGGTTTATTCTATTATTGCACCAGTCTGACGCAAGCGCCGGAATTGCCGGCTACGACATTGTCCGATTATTGTTACTTCCAAATGTTCTCAGGTTGCAAAAGCTTGACGCGAGCGCCGGAATTGCCGGCTACGACATTAGTCGATAATTGTTATCAGGATATGTTCTATAATTGCACCAACCTGTCAGAAATAAATGTCTCATTTGTTAATTGGTCTGATGCTAAATATTGCACTGCTCTATGGACCCAAAACGTCGCCCCTACCGGCACCTTCATCTGCCCGAAAGACCTGCCTCTCGAGTATGGAGATAGCAGGATACCTGAGGGTTGGACGGTGAAATATATCGATGATACAGTTGCGGTGGAGACCAACTACCTCACCTTCACGGCGGAGGAGGATGGCTCTTCGTTCGGAATCGTGAACAACGGTAGCAACAATCCTGACGTGCAGTATTCATTGGATGGAGGGAAGACGTGGACTGCCTTGGCGGAAGGTGACTCGGTCGTATTAGCCCATAAGGGTGACAAGGCTTTGTTGAAGGGAAATAATCCCGAAGGTTTCTCGAAGGGGTATTCTTATTCATCTTTCACGTTGACAGGGAAGGTGGCCGCCAGCGGTAGTGTGATGAGCCTTGTGGATGGGCTTGGTGTCACAACTGCTATCCCTAACGAGGGCTGTTTCTATTGTCTCTTTTTTGATTGTTCGGCTCTGACACAAGCCCCCGAACTGCCTGCCACGACGTTGGCGGAAAGATGTTATGAAGGGATGTTCTCTGGATGCACCAGTCTGACGCAGGCTCCCGCATTGCCAGCGACGATATTGGCTGAAGTGTGTTATAGGGAAATGTTCAGAGGCTGCACCAGTCTGACGCAAGCTCCCGAACTGCCAGCTACGACGTTGGCTGAGGCTTGCTACATTGGCATGTTTTTGGGTTGCACCAGTCTATCGGAAATCAAAGTCTCCTTTGATGATTGGAATCGCGGTCATTACACTGGTGAATGGGTCATTGACGTAGCCCCTACCGGCACCTTCATCTGCCCGAAGGCGTTGGCTCTTGAGTATGGATGGGAAAGTATACCGGAAGGTTGGACGGTGAAATATATAGAGGATATGGCCAATTACCTCACCTTCACGGCCGAGGAGGATGGCTCTTCGTTCGGAATTGTGAACAACGGTGGCAACAATCCTGACGTGCAGTATTCGTTGGACGGAGGAGAGACATGGAATATATTGGCGGAAGGTGACTCGGTCATATTGGTCCATAAGGGAGACAAGGCCTTGTTGAGGGGTAATAATCCCGAAGGGTTCTCAAAGAGTTGGGAGCAATATTCAACATTTAAGATGACCGGGAAAGTGGCCGCCAGCGGTAGCGTTATGAGTCTGATCGATGGAGTAGGTATTTCTACGGAAGTTCCTGGAAATTACTGTTTCTATAAATTGTTCCAAGGTTGCACAAGTCTGACGCAAGCACCCGAATTGCCTGCGACGACATTGGCTTATAGTTGTTATCGAGAGATGTTCGAATTTTGCACCAGTCTGACGCAAGCGCCCAAACTGCCAGCAACTACGTTGGCTGAAGCTTGTTATTTCGGGATGTTCGCTGGTTGTACCAGTCTGACGCAAGCACCCGAATTGCCGGCCACAACATTGCCAACTACATCAAACGTAGAGAATGGTTGTTATAGTTTGATGTTCTTGGGTTGCACCAGTCTGACGCAAGCACCCGAATTGCCTGCGACGACATTGGCTTATAGTTGTTATCGAGATATGTTCTACGGTTGCACCAGTCTGACACAAGCACCAAAACTGCCAGCTACGACATTGGCCGATTTTTGTTACTTTGAAATGTTCTCAGGTTGCACCAGTCTGACGCAAGCCCCAGAATTGCCTGCCACGACATTGACTGATTTTTGTTATGACAGGATGTTCTTTGGTTGTACCAGCCTGTCCGAAATAAATGTCTCATTTGCTACTTGGTCAGATTATTATAGCAGCACCGATGGATGGGTCAAAGACGTAGCCCCTACCGGCACCTTTATCTGTCCGAAAGCATTGGCTCTCGAGTATGGAGAGGATAGAATCCCAGAGGGTTGGACGGTGAAATATGCGGAGGAAGGCTCTGGCGTAAGCTCAGCCTTGGCCGACAACATCACGGTATGGACTGATGATTTAACCGTCCACGTGTGCGGTGCGGAAGGGGTGGTTTCCCTCTATGACGTGTCGGGCAAGAGAGTGGCAGTCTCCAATTCTGCGGATGAGGAGCGTGCGTTGAACGTTCCGGCTAGGGGTGTCTATGTGGTCCGCACGAATGGTGGATCATCGGTTGTGCTGGTGCGTTAAGGCTGCGCCGGCGGAAAATTATTAGGTAGAAAAAATATTTAGATTATGAGGAAAATAATAATTGCTTTTGTGATGATGCTTTGCGCCGCCTGCGTGGCGAGCGCGGCTAACTACCTCACCTTCACGGCGGAGGAGGATAGTTCTTCGTTTGGAATTGTGAACGCAGGGAATAATCCTGACGTGCAGTATTCATTGGACGATGGGGAAACGTGGATTGCCTTGGCGGAAGGTGACACGGTCGTATTGGTCCATAAGGGAGACAAGGCATTGCTGAAGGGAGTTAATCCTGAAGGTGTATCAAGGGATGGCCAACGTTCAACATTTAAGATGACAGGGAAAGTGGCTGCCAGTGGCAGTTTGATGAGCCTGATCGATGGAACAGGTCTTGCCACAGAAATCCCAGGGTATGCCTGTTTCGACCAATTGTTCATAGGATGCACTAGTCTGACGAAGGCCCCTGAATTGTCTGCGACAACGCTGGCAGGAGGTTGCTACAGTTACATGTTCTATGGTTGCACCAATCTATCGGAGATTAGAGCCTCATTTGATGAGTGGGAAAGAGGATCTACTTCTTGGTGGGTCAAAGACGTCGCCCCTACCGGCACCTTCATCTGCCCGAAGGCTCTGCCGCTTGAGTATGGAGTGGACAGGATACCGGAAGGGTGGACGGTGAAATATATAGAGGACATGGCCAATTACCTCACCTTCACGGCCGAAGAAGATGGCTCTTCGTTCGGAATCGTGAACAACGGTAGCAACAATCCTGACGTGCAGTATTCATTAGATGGTGGAGAAACCTGGAACGCCTTAGCTGCAGGAGATACCATCACGTTGGCCCATAAGGGTGACAAGGCTTTGTTGAGGGGAGATAATCCGGAAGGGTTCTCAAGGAGTAGAACTCAATATTCAACTTTCGAGATGACCGGGAAAGTGTCCGCCAGCGGTAGCGTGATGAGCCTAATTGACGGTATAGGCAAAACCCTTGTTGTCCCTGCTGATTATTGTTTTTATGCCTTGTTCAAAGGTTGCACCAGTCTGACGCAAGCCCCTGAATTGCCAGCTACGACATTGGCTGAAGGTTGTTATCAATCTATGTTCTCAGGTTGCACAAGTCTTACGCAAGCCCCTGAATTGCCTGCTACAACATTGACTGAACGTTGTTATAACTCCATGTTCGAAGGTTGCACAAACCTATCTCAAATTGATGTTACCTTTGAAGAGTGGCCTGTTAATGACGAAACTTATCGATGGGTCACAAACGTTGCCCCAACCGGCACCTTCTACTGCCCGAAAGTCCTGCCTCTTGAATATGGGGTGGACAGAATACCAGAAGGGTGGACGGTGAAATATATCGAGGACACAGTTGCAATTGAGACCAATTACCTCACCTTCACAGCTGAGGAGGATAGCTCAACGTTTGGAGTTAAAAATAATGTATATATGGGAATACAGTATTCTCTTGATGGAGGAAAAACGTGGCTGGACTTGAAATACAATTATGGTAAAAATGTTGTTTTGAGAAAGAAAGGCGACAAAGCAATTCTAAGAGGACAAAATTTTGAAAATTCTGGGGGAGGCAAGGGGTTTGCAATGACTGGCAAAATCGCAGCGAGCGGAAGTGTGATGAGCCTTATAGACGGTGTTGGAATCACAAAAGTCTTCCCCGAAAATACAAACTTCTGTTATTTGTTCAATCGCTGTGGATCAGCTCTGACCAAAGCACCAGAGTTACCAGCCACGACATTGACTGCCGGTTGTTATCTTGATATGTTCAATGGTTGTACAGGTCTGACTCAGGCTCCAGAATTGCCAGCCACGACATTGACTACCGATTGTTATCTTGATATGTTCTTTGGTTGCACAAGTCTGACACAAGCCCCAGAATTGCCTGCTACAACATTAGCTATTGGTTGTTATGAACAAATGTTCTTGGGTTGCACAAGCCTGACACAAGCCCCTGAGTTACCAGCCACGACTTTGGCGAGGGAGTGTTATTATAGAATGTTCTATGACTGTACAAGTCTGACGCAAGCACCCGAATTGCCAGCCACGACATTGCCAGACATAAACTCCTCAGTTGATCGTGGTTGCTATTCTGAAATGTTCCATGGTTGCACAAGTCTTACCAAAGTCCCTGAAATATTGCCAGCGACAACATTAAAGGGTCATTGTTATTTGGGAATGTTCTCTGGCTGTACAAGTTTGACGCAAGCACCCGAATTGCCAGCCACGACTTTATCCGATCGTTGTTATGAAGAAATGTTCAAAGGCTGTACAAGTCTTACTAAAGTCCCAGAAATATTGCCAGCGACAACATTAGCAGAACTTTGTTATTATGGAATGTTCAATGATTGCACAAGCCTGACACAAGCCCCAGAGTTACCAGCTACGACACTAGCGCGTGCGTGTTATAATGGAATGTTCAATAATTGCACAAGCCTTGACTATATAAAGGTTAATTTTAAAGTGTGGAAACAACAAACTGGTAGTTGGGTGTATAACGTGGCTCCAACTGGGACTTTCGTTTGCCCTAAAATTTTATTTGTCGAGTATGGATCTAACAGAATCCCTGAAGGATGGACGGTGAAATATATTGATGACGTTACTCCAGATAACGCTAATTACCTCACCTTCACCGCTGAAGAGGATAGCTCTTCATTTGGTATAGTAAACTATGTAGATGGTATAGAAAACAACAAAGAAAAAGTCCCCGATATTCGATATTCATTGGACAATGGAGAGACGTGGTCTATGCTGACTCCCAATTCGCCTATCACTTTGGCAAAAAAGGGAGAAAAGGCTTTGTTGATGGGATATAATCCTACAGGATTATCTACTGGCGGAGACTATGGCGATTATACAAAGTTCACAATGACAGGCAAGATAGCAGCGAACGGAAGCGTGATGAGCCTTATTGACGGATTTGGATACGATACCATCATTCCAAATATGTACTGTTTTTATAGATTATTCTGCAAATGCACAAGTTTGACGCAAGGCCCTGCTTTAACAGCTACAGAGCTGAAATATAATTGCTATAGTGAAATATTCATAGGATGCACTAATATGAAGCGAATGCTCGGAATCCATGCTACGGAAGTTGCACAAAGGGCTTTTGTATTAGCGTTCAGCGGTTGTACAAGTCTGATCGAAGCTCCCGAACTGTCTGCAACGACGTTGGATTCATATTGCTATAATGGAATGTTCTCAGGTTGCACAAATCTGGTCGAAGCCCCCGAATTGCCAGCAACAACATTAGCGGAGCATTGTTATTTTGGAATGTTTAAAGATTGTACCAGCCTGACGAAAGCGCCAGAATTGCCTGCAACAACATTAGCGGATTATTGTTATTATAGAATGTTCTCTGGTTGTACAAGCCTGACGAAAGCACCCAAATTGTCAGCAACGGCTTTGCCTGAAGGGTGTTATTATCAAATGTTCTCTGGTTGCACAAATCTATCGCAGATTAATGTTTCCTTTGATGATTGGTCACATAATTCCGCGACTTCCAACTGGGTCGAAAGCGTTGCTCCAACTGGCACCTTCATTTGCCCTAAAAACTTATCTCTTGAATATGGAATAGACAGAATCCCTGAAGAATGGACGGTGAAATATATCGAGGATGAACCTAACTACCTCACCTTCACGGCTGAGGAGGATAACGTCAGCGTTGCGGTCACGGAAAGCGAACAGAACGGTGGTGACATCCAACCTGCCCCTTACCCACAAGTCTCGGACGATACCACAGTCGAATCCATGAGCGGGGCAGAAAGATTGTTCGAAAGAAGGAACCTTCCAGCTATGAGTACTGACCTGAAGTATTCAACGGACGGCGGCGAGACGTGGACGGAGATGGTTCCCGGTACGCCCGTCATCTTGGCGAAGAAGGGAGATAAGATCCTGTTCAAGGGTAATAATCCGTCTGGATTCTCCACCGAGACACAACGTATTCAGTTTGATATCGAAGGGAAAGTCTCCGCGAGCGGAAGCGTAATGAGCTTAATCGACGAGACAGGAGTTGCAACAACTATTCCGAACGAGTATTGCTTTGCCAGCCTCTTCGAAAACTGCGCAGGGCTCACGAAAATGCCTGATTTGAACGCCACGCAACTGAAGGCCTACTGCTACAAGGATATGTTCCGCGGTTGCACGAGTCTGAGGTCAACAACCATGTTACCTGCCACAACGCTCGAGGAGGGTAGCTACGAGGAAATGTTCTTTGATTGCGAGAACCTCTCCGAGGTGAATGTGTCATTCTCCGACTGGACAGATGGAACGAAGGATTGGCTCCATGGGGTCGCTTCCGAGGGAAAGGTCATCAGTCCCACCAACCTTGCACCAACAACAGGGGATGACTATGTGCCAGATGGTTGGTCGCTCGTTTCGGATAGCATCATCACAGTCCTTTCCGAGGCTTTGGCTGATGGTCTCATCGTATGGACACAAGATCATACTATCTATGTGAAAGGAGCAAAAGGAGAGATTTCGCTCTATGATCCTACAGGTAAGATTCTCTTGATTTCAAACTCTTCTGCAGAAGATATACGAACGTTGAGTGTTCCATCAAAGGGCGTCTATATTGTTAAAACAAACGAGAAGAGTTTGATTACAGTGGTGCGATAAAAATACATTTTCTCTGATTCTGTAACTGCCATGTATGCGTTAATTTGCACACATGGCAGTTTTATAAAATAAAAACACAAAGAAAAATTTGTCTCTTATCAAATAATGGTTTATCTTTGCGACCGATTTTAACAATTAAATTTTTATTATCATGTATTTAGATGCTGCAAAAAAGCAAGAAATCTTCAGTCAATACGGAAAGTCTAATACCGATACTGGGTCAGCAGAATCTCAGATAGCGCTATTTACATACCGTATTCTCCATTTGACCGAACACATGAAGTCAAATGCAAAGGATTATGCTACGCAAAGATCGCTTAAGATGTTGGTTGGAAAGCGTCGTCGTATGCTTGACTACATCAAGGAGCAAGATATCGAAAGATATCGTGCTATCGTTAAAGCAAACAATCTTCGTAAGTAATCACTGTGAAGTATTAAAAAAACGAGGCGAGTCGGTTCGATTCGCCTTTTTTATTATCTTTGCATAACAAACGTATTCAATAAAGTGATATGGACGATAAAAAGAAGCATCAGTTTGACTCTCGTTATATGAGGATGGCTCGAATTTGGGCGGAGAACTCCTACTGCAAACGGAGAAAAGTGGGGGCATTGATTGTCAAAGAAAGAATGATCATATCCGACGGATACAACGGAACGCCCTCAGGGTTTGAAAATGTGTGTGAAGATGATGACAACGCAACTAAACCCTACGTACTACATGCTGAAGCCAATGCCATCACAAAAGTTGCTCGCTCCTCTAACAGCAGCGAAGGAGCAACTCTATATGTGACTGCCTCCCCTTGTATTGAATGCGCCAAATTAATTATCCAAGCAGGAATCAAGCGCATTGTTTACGGAGAACAATATAGAATCTTAGACGGAATAGAACTTCTCAAAAGAGCAGGCATAGAAGTTGAATTTTTAGATAGTACTGACATATGAATGACAACTACACAAACAACAATATCGAAAACGAGGATTCATCCAATAATCGTTTCTCAAACAAGAAGATTTTATTACCAATCCTCTTCTCTTTCGCTATCGTATTAGGTATTTTCATCGGAAACAAATTGGCAACCAACACACAAAACAAGCCTATTCAGTCCGATTACACCTCATCCGGAGGAAAATTAGACATGCTTTTCAACCTAATCGACCTGCAATATGTTGACACCATAGACAAGGAGCAACTCACAGAAAGAGTCATAACAGAGACCCTCTCCGACCTTGACCCCCACTCCACATACATACCTGCAGACGAACTTCAACTAGTGAATGACGACCTAGAAAGCAGTTTCTCTGGCATCGGAATCCAATTCAACATACAAAGAGACACGATTATGGTCGTTGCCGTCATTCATGGTGGTCCTTCAGAAAAACTAGGTATTCAACCTGGCGACCGAATCATAGAGATAAACGACAGTTCATCTGTCGGCAAAGGAATAAGCAGCGATCAAGTAATAAAAAAACTACGCGGACCTAAAGGAACAAAAGTAAAAGTGGGTATTCAACGATTTGGCGCAGATGAAAAACTTCACTACACCATTGTCAGAGGAGACGTTCCGACCAAGAGTGTCGATGTATCCTACATGATTCAAAAAAATGTTGGATATATAAAAGTCAGCAAGTTCGGTTCTTCCACATACGAAGAGTTCTATGATGCCCTCACAAAATTATCCGATGAAGGAGCCACATCATTCATTGTGGATTTACGTGAGAATTCAGGCGGTTACCTAATGGCAGCCACCGCAATAGTTAACGAGTTCCTTCAACTCAACAATCTCATCGTATATACTGAAGGGAAAGCACAAAAAAGAGAAGACATATATGCCAACGGATATGGCTCGTACAAAAAAACACCATTGGCAGTATTGATTGACGAATGGTCAGCCTCAGCAAGTGAGATATTTGCAGGAGCCATGCAAGACAATGACCGGGCAATCATCATAGGAAGGCGATCCTTTGGCAAAGGTCTTGTACAGAAGCAATTCGAGATGACAGACAACTCTGCCATTCGTCTCACCATTGCACGGTACTACACACCATCAGGACGTTGCATTCAAAAACCTTATAATGACAAAGACGAATATCAAAAAGAGGTATATAAGCGTTATACGAACGGAGAATTAGATTCGGACACAATCAAAACAATCAATGACTCCGTCAAATACTATACCACCAAAGGACGTGTCGTTTACGGAGGAGGAGGCATCACGCCAGACATCATCATAGCCCGCGACACAATCGGTGTAACACCATATTACACCAAGTTACACAATACAGGAACAATTTACGAGTATGCCTTCCGTTATGTTGACGAACACAGAAACAGTTTGTCGTCCATGGATTATGCACAACTCACCACTTATTTGGACAAACAACCCCTTGCGCAACTCACCATGCAGTATGGAACAAAAAAAGGAATTACGGAAGACCGCAACATTTCTTTTGTCACAAAAGAACTTATTCAAAGGAGATCCAAGGAATATATTGTACGCAATATATTAGGTGACGAAGGATTTTATGAATTAGTGAACAAATCAGACAATATGGTTAAAGCCGCATTGGAACATTTATCAAAATAAATTTGAAATTAAACTTGGAAAATAAAAACTTTCCACCTATCTTTGCCAATGTCATAGGTTTGTTTTTTGAGTTAACAGTAAATAGAGTTCTAGTCATAAGCTGGGATTCTATTTATTTTATGAAATTTCGAAAACAAGACTCTTAGAACATAATTTTACTAATTAAATTTAAATATCATGGCTGCTGTATCTTATGTAACAGAAGAAGGTTACAACAAAATGTTAGAGGAGTTAAAGCAATTGGAAACAGTCGAAAGACCCAACATTTCCAAACAAATTGCAGAAGCTCGAGACAAAGGAGATTTGTCTGAGAACGCCGAGTACGATGCTGCAAAAGAGGCACAAGGATTATTAGAAAGTAAAATTTCACTATTAAAGGAAAAGATTCTTTATGCAAAAATCATCGATCAATCACGTTTAAACACGGATGTTGTACAAATTTTAAATAAAGTAAAGATCAAAAACACTAAAAATGGAGCAGAGATGACCTATACACTTGTTTCAGAGCACGAAGCAAATCTGAAAGAAGGAAAGCTTTCTGTCAACACACCTATTGCAAAAGCCCTTTTAGGAAAGAAGAAAGGAGAGGTTGTGGAAGTAACTGTTCCAGCAGGTAAAATACCATTCGAAATAATTGAAATATCATTCTAACAATGGCTACTATATTCACAAAAATTATCAAGGGAGAAATCCCATGCTATAAAATAGCAGAAGATGATCAGTTCTTTGCTTTTCTGGACATCAATCCTGTACAAGGAGGACACACTTTAGTTGTTCCAAAAATTGAAGACGATTACATCTTCCACCTAGATGATAAAACCATAGGCGAAATGATGGTCTTTGCCAAGAAAGTGGCATTAGCCATCGAGAAAGCTGTTCCATGCAAACGAATCGCCGTTGCTGTATTAGGGTTGGAAGTACCCCACACACACATTCATTTGATTCCGATTCAAAACGAAGGGGACATAAACTTTTCCAAGAAAAAGACCTATACCCCAGAAGAGATGAATGACTTTGCTGAAAAAATCAGAGCAAACTATAACTAATAAAAGAAGGAACACTACGTTCCTTCTTTTATATATATTCAAATACACAATAACTTGATGGCATACTCTTCCATGAACAATCCTGTCGAACCACAATATAATTTGGATTTCAAGCTCAACACCGAGCACGAAACGCCTATGTATTGGGACAGTCTGTACACAAAAGAAGCACCAACAAAGGTTCTCACCTTGGAAGAAAACATAGAGACCTATTTGCCATCCTCCAACTATTTAAAGTCTTACACCACACAAGAATGCACTGCGAGGGAATCTATCTTTCAGAAAGTTCCCAGCGAAGAGGGGGTTCTATTAAACAGTACTATTCAGCAACAAGTATGGTTCCTGCCATTAATCTTACTGATGTTGACACTATACGGATGGATCAACTCAACCTATTCAAAAGCATTAACACAAGACTTTAAAGAATTTTTCTATCCACAGAACAGAAGCGATTTCTACACCTCTTCTGTCTCAGAGATATCAAGAGTAAAAATCCTATTAACCACATTATCCATATTCTCAATAGCACTTTTTTGCTATTTTAGTTCAATCCACCTATTTTCACCCCATTCCGGATCATTTTTATATACCTATCTATCCCTATTAATAATCATTGCCGTCTATATAGTCTTCAAATTAATATCCATAAGAGTGATCTGCTATGTGTTTTTTGACTATCCGACCTGGCTAAATATCAAAAGGACCTATTCAACATTAACCTCCTCCATGGCCATCGGATTATTTATACTATCCATAATCATTGCGTATGCCAATGATACGATAGCGGCTATCGCCTTATATGCAGGACTTGTCATATGCAGCATTGCCATATTATTATATTTATATAAGTTTTTATCCATTTTTTTTACAGGTATAGCCTCAATATTCTATTTGATTTTGTATCTTTGCACGCTAGAAATTTTACCCTCAGTCGCCCTAGTATTTGGGTTAATGAGTGTAGTATAATGTATTAAATAAGAAAGAATTAAAAATGGTGAAAATTAAGCGCATCTTGGTGTCACAACCGAAGCCAAAAGCGGAAAAGTCTCCATATTTTGATTTAGAAGCGAAATATGGTGTGAAAATTGATTTCAAACCCTTTATCCGAGTTGAGCCAGTTTTGGCAAAAGAATTCCGCCAACAAAAAGTATCCATTTTGGATTACACTGCAGTGGTGTTTACAGCAAGAACAGCAATTGATCATTTCTTCAGACTAAGCGAGGAATTGAGACTGAAAATTCCAGAGACCATGAAATATTTCTGTGTTTCGCAGTCTGTTGCAAACTATCTTCAAACCTATATTCAATATAGGAAAAGAAAAGTTTTCTTTAGTACCACTGGTAAGATTGAAGATTTGATGGTTAGCGTCAATAAACATCTAGACGAGAAATTTCTAGTAGCCGTATCTGACGTACATGATATAAATTCAATTGCGGCAGACTCAGACAAGGAAGACATCCTATCCTTGATGGAGAAAGCAAACGCCACCTTTACCAAAGCAGTAATGTACAAAACGGTAAGTACAGATTTCACTCAGGATAAAGATTTTCCATACGACATGTATGTTTTCTTCAGTCCATCAGGAATCGCTTCATTGTACAAGAATTTCCCGGATTTTGAACAAGGAGATATATGCATAGGCTGTTTGGGCTCAACAACCGCCAAGGTTGCCAAAGAATCAGGACTGAATGTCAATGTAGAAGCACCTACACCTGAAGCTCCATCCATGCCGGCAGCATTGGATTTGTTCTTAAAGGAAACAAATAAGAAAAAATAAAACAACAAACTCTGTCAAGTAAACTGACAGAGTTTTTATAATATGCAGAATCGAAATACATTTCCTAAAAAAGAGCATCTGTTTGGAGAAGCAACAGTGGAAACTCTATACAAAGAAGGAGCATCCATGTTTTTATATCCATATAAATTGACTTTTTTAAAAGTAGGAAACGAAGATGTAGCAGTTAGGTGTTTGGTTTATGCACCTAAAAAGAGATTCAAGCATGCGGTGGATCGCAACCGTCTGAAGCGTCAGATAAGGGAGGTCTATCGTACAAATAAACACTCTTTATTTACGTTCATGAATGAGCAGGAGAGTCATCTGCACATCGCCATACATTATGTGGGAGATAAATTGGAATCATACGCATTCATGCAGAAAAGGATGATTCAATTACTGAATAAATTAGAAAAGAGACTCAAGGAGGAGAAAATATGAAAGAGGAGACGTCAAAACACTCATTATTTTCACGACTTTGTATTTCATTGTTTCTTTTACCCATACGATTTTATAGAGCCTGCATCTCTCCCATGTTTCCACCCTCCTGCCGCTTTACACCTACATGTTCGGAATATGCTATGATAGCATTAAAGAAACATGGTGTGATAAAAGGAAGTTGGCTCGCTATAAAACGATTGCTGAGATGTCATCCATGGGGTGGAAGCGGCTACGATCCAGTACCTTGAATGCCCTGACAAATAAAGAGAACAGACTTTTTGATTTTATGAATTTTATACAATTTTTTCTTGTATATTGAAAAAATATGCATAATTTTGCAATGATTTTGAATAAATATTCGCATACGAATATTATTTAGATGTAAAACTAAAAAGGAAAGATTGTGAAAAATAAATCGAAACGGTTCGTTGTTATACAAGAGATAATCTCCAACTCTGTCGTAGGAAGTCAAGAGGAGTTGTTGAATCTTTTAGCAGAACGTGGATTTGTTCTTACCCAAGCTACACTGTCGAGGGATTTAAAACAGATGAAAGTTTTGAAGACCATCAACCAGTACGGTGAATATGTGTATCAACTGCCAAATCAAATAACAACAATCGAAGACCGGGCTTCATCAGAGAGATATCTTTCTGGGAATGCATGTACTTCGGTAAATTTTTCAGCAAATATAGTGGTGATTCACACCAAACCTGGCTATGCAAGCAGTCTGGCATTGGAGATTGACGAGCAAGCGAGCGATGTCATATTAGGAACAGTAGCAGGTGATGATACAATATTTGCAGTAAAAAAAGAAGATTTAACCCAGCAGGAAGTCATCGAGGCTCTATCTCGTGTCATTCCAGCTATAAAAAAATAATTTCAGCTGTATTTCATAAAGGGAAAAAATTATGGAGGATCAGGAAATTGAGATTGTTGTTGCCGATGAGCGACATATTCCTTATGTGGACACCATCTTGGAAACCATAGCTGCCGCAGCCAAGGTGCGTGGTACAGGAATTGCGAAACGCAATCCTGAGTATGTAAAACAAAAAATGAGAGAGGGCAAGGCTGTCATAGCCCTGTGTGGAGATGAATTTGCAGGTTTCAGCTATATTGAAACATGGGAGAATAAAAAGTATGTCACCACATCCGGATTAATCGTTCCTGAAAAATTCCGTGGTCGCGGATTAGCAAAACGCATCAAACACATGACATTCACATTGGCTCGTTCTCGTTGGCCTGAAGCAAAAATCTTCAGTTTAACATCGGGAGCTGCCGTAATGAAACTAAATACTCGTTTAGGTTACCTGCCCGTTACATTTGCTGATTTAACCGAAGACGAGTCTTTCTGGAAGGGTTGTCAAGGATGTATCAACTATGATATATTGGAACGAACAGGACGTCGTTACTGCATCTGTACAGGTATGCTTTTCGACCCTAACGAACCTCTCTGCGTACAACGTGCTCAGGAAGAATTATCCAAAGAGAAATAACTTAAATAGAAATCACCTAAAAAGATCAAAATATGGCTAATAAAAAAGTTGTCGTTGCATTCAGTGGTGGACTTGACACCTCCTTCACCGTAATGTATTTGGCGAAAGAAAAAGGATACGATGTCTATGCTGCTTGCGCTAACACTGGCGGATTCAGCGAAGAACAATTAAAACAAAACGAAGAAAATGCTTACAAATTAGGCGCAGTCAAGTATGTTACCCTTGATGTAACAAAAGAATACTACGATAAGAGCCTTCGCTTCATGGTGTATGGAAATGTCCTTCGTAATGGTACCTATCCTATCTCTGTTTCATCAGAACGTATTTTCCAAGGAATGGCGATCGCTCGCTATGCAAACGAAATAGGTGCTGATGCTATCGCTCATGGCTCAACTGGTGCTGGTAACGACCAAGTACGTTTTGATATGACTTTTTTAGTGTTAGCTCCTGGCGTAGAAATCATCACGTTGACACGTGACATGGCATTGACTCGCCAATATGAAATAGATTATCTAAATCAACATGGCTTCTCTGCTGATTGGACTAAATTAAAATATTCTTATAATGTGGGTATCTGGGGTACCTCTATCTGCGGAGGCGAAATCCTAGACTCTAAGCAAGGATTACCAGAGTCTGCTTACCTAAAACAAGTAACAAAAACAGGTTCTGAAATCTTGAAACTTGGATTCAAAAAAGGCGAAATATGCTCTGTCAACGGAAAAGAATACGCTGACAAAATCGAATGTATTCAAGCCATCGAAAAAATCGGAGCCGCTTATGGAATCGGACGTGATATGCACGTAGGTGACACAATCATCGGCATCAAAGGTCGCGTTGGTTTCGAAGCTGCTGCACCAATGCTTATCATCGGCGCTCACCGATTTCTGGAGAAATATACATTGTCTAAATGGCAACAATACTGGAAAGATCAAGTTGCCAACTGGTATGGTATGTTCCTTCATGAATCTCAGTATCTAGAGCCTGTCATGAGAGACATCGAAGCGATGTTGGAAAACTCTCAACGTAACGTAAACGGCGAAGTATCCCTAGAATTACGTCCTCTATCTTTCTCAACAATCGGTGTTGACTCTAAAGACGACTTGGTAAAAACTAAGTTCGGTGAATATGGTGAAATGAATAAGGGTTGGACATCTGAGGATGCTAAAGGATTTATCAAAGTTACTTCTACTCCTCTTCGTGTATATTACTCTAATCACTCAGAGGAAAGCAAAAATATCTAATATCTTTTACTGAAGAGGAGATGCTACCTTTGGCAACATCTCCTCTTTTATATTTTATAGTATCATGAACATCTCCATCATAGTAGCCATTTCCGAAAATGGTGTCATCGGAAAAGATAATCAGTTGTTGTGGCATTTATCTGGTGACATGAAACGCTTTAAAGCACTGACAACAGGACATACCATCATCATGGGGAAAAACACATTCCTATCCATTGGGAAAGCTTTACCTAACCGTCGCAACATTGTCTTGTCGTCGTCTCTAAAGAAGGAGAACTATGATAACATCGAAATCTACTCCTCAATAGAAGAATTAACAAACTCAATCCAATCGGAAACGGAAGAAGTGTTTATCATCGGAGGCGGAGAAATTTACCGTCAATTCCTTCCTATTGCATCAAAGATATACCTTACATACGTGCATACCACCATAGAAGGAGACACGACTTTCCCATCACTGAATGATGACGAATGGAAAGCCATCGCCAAAGAAGAGATGAAAGCAGACGAAAAAAATGATTTCGACTATGATTTCATAGATTACTATAGGGTCTGATCACAACAAAAAAAATGCCGTCGATCATTTCTGAATCTAACAGCACTTTTAACTCTTCACCAATCAGCCACAGCAAAGAAGACGCTGTGACTAAAATTCTACAACGTTATATCCAAAGGATTTAAACAAACTGGTTAGTTTTTGCTTTCCAGTAGATGTTGCTTTTTCCAATATCCCGTACTCCAAAGCATCCTGTTCTAACTGTTTAGTTGCCTTGGATTCTAAAGCGACCACCTCTTCATGAGTCCACTCTCCATCTTCTTCATAGATTTCAAAGTCTGAAGGATTGATAATAACATCTAATATCTTCGCCTGTGGCAACACCATACGAATCGTATCCCCATGAATAGAGAATGAAGAATCCGTTATTGCAGAAAGATCAAATCCTGCACGGACAGTCCCCTTTGCAATAATTACAAGTTCGTCGTTAGAGATCTCTTTTTTATCTTTCCCTGTCAATTTAGATAAAAGATTACCCGCTTTATTATCAACCCATTTACTTGCTTTTTTCTCATCAATAACAAGTTCCTCATAGAATTTCACACTGGTAAATTCAGAGATTTTCTTCACCTCCTCAACAACGCTGGCTGTCTGGTCTATTTTCAGTTCATTTCCAGTTCCTAAAAATTGATTCAACCAACCTTTTTGCCAACAGAAATATCCTACGACAGCTATAATGGCAATAAATAGAATAAGTTTTATAAGTGTTTTCATTATTTGAATTCAATTTTAATAGTAGAAAAACCCATTTGTGATAACATTGCCTTAAAGAAATCCGATGCATTTTTTTCAGATTCCTTCAAGATGCCAAGCTTAGGCACATCTGCAATGATTGCTTCCTCTCCCTGTTTTAAGAGTTTGGTACGTTCCTCAGCCGAAAAATCATCCCGCAGGATAGAAACCTTCTGATAGGCCAGTTTCGTTTCCTCCGGAGGCATATTCAGACTAAGAAGCTTTGCAGGAGGCAATGTCACTTTAATACTTTTTGTCTCTTCGTTAATCTCTACGTTCTGTCTAGAGAACTCACTTAAATCAATGCCAGCCTTCAATACCGCCTTGCAAGAAAACAAGATTTTCCTGTCCCCTATCTTATACCATGCGATATCCTCTGCTTTCACAATTTTGGTGATTGTATATTCGACAGTACCCAATTCTGCCATCTCTGTAAGTTCTTGCGCCTTCGTATCCATTTTATCCTTCAATGATACTTGTTTTGCACAAGAAGATAAAAGAGTCATACCTATCACAGCTAATAAAATACTCTTTTTCATTTCTTTGAATTTATATCTCATGCAAATATACTTTTTTCCTTCATACTCTACTGCTATATTTTTCATTTCTTTTTTTATCCCATTTGTTATTTTTTGGGTAACTTTGCGGCCGTTCTTGAGACTGACTTATTTTATCGTTTTATGAATTCTAATTCTATCACTCTTACGAAGAAAAGAGCTCGAATAGCTCTGCTGATTCAATTTTTTCTATGTGGCTTTATCTACTCCACTTTACTATCTAGATTCCCGGCATTATTAGAAAACTACAATATGAACATGACACAAATGAGCGGTGTTTTACTAAGCATGTCGATTGGTTCATTTTGCACAATGCCTTTGAATGTTCACCTAATGGGGAAATACGGAAGTAAAAAGACCACCATAGCAGGGTTCTTTTATATGATTCTACTTCCTTTGCTAGCGTTAATGCCTAACATTATCAGCCTATACATCATCGGACTACTCTATGGTGTTTTTATCTCCATGTTAGATGTTGCCATGAACGGGAACACGATTCTGGTTGAGAACGCTTACAAGCGTCCTATAATCTCCCTGTTCCACGCCGCCTATTATGTGGGTGTATGCATGAGTGCCATCTCCAGCGTCTTTTTTATTAAACACAATATCTCCGTACAGATCCACTATTCTATCATTGCATCTATCTCTATAATCGTCTTTTTCTTTATCCGGCAATGGTATTTACAAGAAACCATAACTGAAGATTATATTCCATCGCACAAAAAAATAATCTTCCCCAAAGGGATACTGCTATTCCTTGCTTTTATAGCCTTATGTGGAAGGGTTGTAGAGGGAAGTGTAAACAATTGGAGTACAATCTATATGAAAACCATCGTAGAATTTCCCGAATACCTTGCACCATTAGGATTAGCCATATACTCTGCCTTTATGTCTATCGGTCGTTTCTTCTGCGATTCGATTCGGGCACGATACCAAGAATCCTCCATCCTACTCGTATGTTGTGGCATAACCGCTATTGGTGTATTACTGATCATTTCCAATACAGCATATTATTTTGCTTTCACAGGACTTTTCATTGCAGGTCTGGGCATATCCTGTCTGGTTCCTATCATATACAGTTTGGCTGGAAGGCAAAAAGATGTCACCCCAGCCATGGGCATTGCCATGGTCAACACAATAAGCGGGACAGGCTTTCTCTTTGGTCCATTCATCATCGGACTCATCGCAGATCATTACAATATGCGGGCCTCCTTTCTCTATATCTGGTGTTTGACACTCATCATGTGTCTTCTCACCTACTTTTATAGGAAGAAAGAGCATCGTCTAAAATAAATACGACGAAAACAAACTGTCTTCGTCGTATGCTCAAATAAAAAAATTTAAATCTTAGTACTTGAATGAACTTCCACCTAAGAACTCTCTTAACAACGAGTTTAAAGGAAGTTCCACCTCTGGAACAATCTCAAAATATCGTAAGAAATTCAGCAATCGATGAACTTCATGATATTGAGGAGAGTTTTCAGGAACAACAGACAAAATAGGTTCTGCAAATTTTTTCAACACACATATCTCGAACAGCAATGCTGAATTAAAGACCATATCAGCATTCTCCTGATAAGGGAAAATCCACTTCTCTTCTCCCTCCATAACCTTACCCCATCGACTAATCGTCTCAACTGCAGAGTAGCCTCTATAATTATAATCACGAATAATGCGTCGTAACAAACGATTATCGCGCGTAGGGATCCAGTTATGATTATCAAATGATATAGTAGTCAATGCCGAGATATAGACACGGAAAAGATTCTCCGAAGGCACTTTAGACGTCAACATTGGATTAAGCGCATGAATACCCTCAATGATAAGAACCCTTTTATCACCCAACTTTAATTTCTTTCCAAGATACTCTCTTTCTCCTTTTTCAAAATTATAATGAGGAAGTTCTATCTCACCACCGGAAAGAAGGATATTCATATCCTTATTGAACAAATCAAGATCGACGGAATAGATTGATTCGAAATCAAAATCTCCGTTTTCATCCCTTGGCGTCTGAGTTCTTGGCAAGAAATAATCATCCATAGACAACGCCATAGGAATTAAACCATTCACGGCCAAAGCAACGCTCAATCGTTTACTGAATGTGGTTTTCCCTGAAGATGATGGTCCAGCGATAAGAACCATTTTAATCTTTTGACGAGCTGATATTTTATCAGCAATGTCATTAATCTTCTTCTCTTGCAAAGCCTCTGCAATTTTAATCATTGCTGACACTTTGAATTTATCCACCACCATCTCATTCATCTCCCCGACATTACCTAATCCCATGATCTCATTCCACTTAGTATGTTCAGAGAAGACATCGAACAATTTATCCTGAGGTTCAAATTTCTCAAGACGGAATGGATTTGTTCTATCAGGTACTTGTAAATACAAACCATCATGATAAATCAACAAATCAAACAACTGCACATAACCCGTTGATGGTGCCAATGGAGCCAAGAACCATTCATATCTTCCATCCAACTCATAGATACGAGTATAAAGGAATCCTTTAGACTTCAACAACTGAGCCGTATCAGATGCTTGTTGTCTGTTAAAGATCTCAATCGCCTCTTCAGTCGTCACATTAGACATTACAAATGGAAGATCCGCATCAATGATCTTATGCATCTCAGCCTTGATGTCATCCACCATTTTTTTGTTTATCGGCTTCTTATTGTTCAATAACTTACAATAGTATCCCTTTGCAATAGGATGTTCTATTCTCACCTGCACATCAGGGAATAACTTATGAACAGCATTACAAAACACAAATGACAAGGACCGAACGTACGCTCTCATTCCAGCTGGTTCGTCATAACTCATGAACTCTACCATCTTAGGTTTGAATATTTTAAACTTCAAATCCTTCGTCACATTGTTCACTTTCGCTACAATGACCCTGTATTTCAAGTCTGGTTTTAAATCATCATAAATATCCAATAGAGAAGTCCCCATTGGATACAACTTCTTTTGCTGATTATTAACGCAAAAGACCTCTACTAAATTAGGATCAACATTCATGGTAAAACTTACTTTTTATTCAACAACATTTAAATCATATTCCTTCACAAACTTCGCTATATTATCCAATAGATTATCTTTCGCCTCTTTTGAACTTTTAGTTACATCATCCAATATGAAAGCGATTTTTTCTCCATCTTCATACGTCTTCTTATCCTTAGTCAAGATTTCGATAGCGACTTTAAACTCATTCTCGTATATCTCTTTATACGTTTTAGCATAGTTAATGGCAGCCTTCTGCAAATAGTTCTCTCCTTTGTATTCTCCAACCTTTTCTAACTTTTGAAGAGTACTATTCACCTCCTCCAAATTCTCATCATACGTTTTACGGAGCTTATCGTAATCTTTCGATGAAATCTGATTTGCCAATTTACCCACACTGGTTTCCAACTTGCTACAATCCATTACAATCTTTTCACAATAATCTGCTGGAGTAGAACAGGAATGTAAAAAATAAGTAAGGGCAAAAGCCGCAATGAAACACACTATAATCTTTATCTTTTTCATGACATATTTTATTTATCTGGTTAATATTATTCGATAAAGATAAAAAATAAAAAATAGAAAAACGACAACTCCCACAAAAAAAATGCAGAGCCTATTTCACATCATGATAAAAACAGATGCCCGATGATTGTTGTTATTCTATAATTACGTTCCTATACTTTATCTGAATTTAAATACAATCAAAAGAACTAGGATGACAACAACAGTGATGAATGACAACAACCTTAAACCATAAGGAATACTAGTCCACCGATGTTGTCCCCTCCCTCTTTTCCTAGGCTCAGGACTTCCTTGAATCTCTTTTGCAGAATTAGCGGAGCCGCTATCTCCTACTTTTCGACCACAAGAAAGGCAATATTTTGCATCATTAGGTATTTCATTGCCACAATTATAACATTTCATACGCAAAGCACTAATAAGTAAGTATCTCCAACCCCTCTTCTGTCATCACAAATGTATGTTCCCACTGAGCTGATGGAAGTCCATCACGTGTGGTCACCGTCCATCCATCTTTTTGGCTGAATATCACAGCGCATTTCCCCATATTAATCATCGGTTCGATTGTAAACACCATACCTGGTACCAACATCATGCCTGTATGAGGTTTCCCGAAATGACACACTTCAGGCTCTTCATGGAAAGCTAAGCCTACGCCATGTCCAGTTAAATCACGAACAACCGAATAGCCATTTTTACGAGCATGTTGTTCTATCGCAAACCCTATATCACCTACAAATCCATACGGTTTTGCCGCTTCCATACCAATCTTTAAACACTCCTTGGTCACATCAACCAATCGTTGTTTCTCCGGTGATACTTTCCCCAAACAGAACATTCGGGATGCGTCTGAATAGTATCCATTCAAAATAGTTGAAACATCAACATTGATGATATCTCCTTCTTTTAAGATCGTTTTAGGATTAGGGATTCCATGACATACCACTTCATTAATGGATGTACATACACTTTTAGGGAAACCTTCGTAATTCAATGGGGCAGGAATAGCTCCATGAGACACCGTATAATCATATACAAGTTTATCAATCTCTTCCGTACTCATGCCTATTTTTATCTCTTTCTCAATCAGATCAAGAACGCCTGTATTTACCACGCCGCTCAAACGAATTCCTTCAATTTGTTCTGCTGTCTTGATCAGTTTGCGAGGAGGAACCAAATAACCTCTACGTTCGTACTCCATCATCTTCTTCTCAAATTCAGTTGGCACGACTCCACTCTTAACGAACCATTTTCTGTAACCTTTACCCATATCTTTTTATAACGAAGTCCTTTACTTCAATATAGATTAATCTTTCCAAAAATAAGTTGTAAACATTAATAAGATGGTATAAATCTCCAATCGTCCTATTAACATCAAAATAGCAAGAACCCATTTTGCAAAATCCGGCAGCGTAGCAAAATTCAATGCAGGTCCAGCTGCCCCAAAACCAGGTCCCGTATTACTAATGGCACTGATGCATGAACCCAATGCAGTATCAAAAGAGATACCCGTCAGTGTTAATATGAAAGTACCTATTACGACAACAATCAAAAATAGGAATATGAATGCCAATGTTCTTGATATCAATTCATAATCAACAATATGTTTCGATATCTTCACAGGAAGAATCGCATTAGGATGTTTATGGAGGACAAACTCATTGCGGGTGTTCTTTATACATAAGATAAAACGAATCAATTTCATACCTCCACTAGAAGATCCTGCGCAGGCGCCACTCACCATCATTACAATAGTTGGCATCCAGAATGCTGCTCCCCATGCATCGTAATCACAATATGAGCCTTGGAAGCCACAAGAGGTGAATATAGATGTCACATGAAACAAGGCCGCACGGAAACTGTCAGCCATCGTATTAGGCATCTGTGCACTTTCACTATGACTTGGATTCAATCGGAATAAGGCAAAAAAGATCGCAACAAATATAACGGTTGAAACGATATACCAACGAAGTTCCTCATTGGTCCTTAATGGTTCCCAATTCCCTGTCGTCGCAAAAAAATACAAGGCGAAGTTGACGCCCGACATAAACATAAAAATAGAACAGACATATTCTATATAGGAAGAATGAAAGAATGCCATATTTTCCTGATGTGTGCCAAATCCGCCCGTTCCCAACGTTGTCATAGCATGACATATCGCATCAAACAAGTTCATCGGACCCACAACATAAAAGATGGCACAGATGATTGTCAAAGCTGAATATATAAGTAAGATGCCTCTTGCTGTTTCTTTGGTTTTGGGACGCACCTTATTCATCGTAACACTGGTAGCCTCTGTTGAGAACAGTTGTTTGTTGTTTCGGCTAAACGAGGGTAACAACGCAATGGAGAAGACCATTATTCCTAAACCTCCTAACCATTGAAGAATCGATCGCCAAAACAAAATACCATGAGGCTGTTCTTCTATATTATTCAGTATAGAAGCTCCCGTCGTCGTAAATCCAGACATGGTTTCGAAGAATGCATCCGTAACCGAATGAACAGTACCATACAAAAGGAATGGAATCATGCCAAAAAGAGAAAACACAACCCAGATGCCGGATATAATAATGTAACAATCCATTCGGTTTAGATTTCCACTCTTTTTTCTATTTGGAAAAAACAATACAAAACCCGTAATGCCAGTCAATAATGTTGCTGACATCAACGGCATGAAATCATTTTCGCCATAGCATAATGCTATAACCGAAGATAATAATAAAAAGGCTGTTTCCATCAGGAGCAATGCTCCAATAACTTTCTTCTTCATTTTTCAATACCTGCACTTTGCAGATCCTTATTTTTTTCTCATTTTTCCATTGCAAAGATAATACATTTTATTTGACGAATTACTAACTTTGTGTCAAACTAAATTCTATATGACAAAATACGCTAACATCTCTGTGGAAATCATCTATCAGGAACTTGTTTCATTGTGTAATAATCACTCTCTAGAATATGCACATGATGCTTATGTAACTCTTCGTAATCTATATTACTACGTATTAAACAATAAAACAGAAGACGTAGGATTCTCCTTTTCTGGTCCTTTTGCCAAACTGGATTATCTAATTAAAGAAAACCACCTATCCAAACGGTTATCACGTGCCATCAACCATCTAAGAGTGAAACTACGCTTTCTTAACAAGTACAAAAAGGAGGAACTGCACAAATCTCTTTTGTCCGACATCCGTCTATTCTCTGAGTTCATACAGCATCTATATCATACCCCCATTCCTTCGGATCTTTTAACCCTACTACCCAATAATTATCAAACCGACAAAAGTTGGGGAAAACATCCCGTCAAAGATGTCATCAGGGTTATCGTAAACCATTGGGACTATACCTACATCTATGCCAATAATGATACCGATGAAGAGATTACAATCTGCTATAGCATAGAAACTGAAGCTGGAACGCTTACTGAAATCAAAGATATCATACAAAAAGGGTCTCAATTGAATATTGTACGTCCTCTTATAAAAGAGGATATCTACTACCCCGAATTCATCATATATGAACCTGATTTCTTGGTTGACATATCTTCCATTGCAGAGTCTTTCGAAGAATATGGCTTAACGCCCTATTCTTATCTTATCAAAAAACTACTGCCTAAAAGAAATTCTCAGGCAATCCTAATCGGTAACCTTGCCGGACAATTCCTTGACGAAGCTGTTTATAATGAACATCCTGTTCCCTATAAAGAGAGCCTCAACCGTTTCTTCCGCTCCTATTCTCTCAACCTCATAACCTGTCCTGATCTTCAACCTACCGTCTTCCATAAAGAAGCCATACATCAACAACAAAACCTCAGACTCTATACAGAGAAGCAACTGGATGGGTATCGAATATTCGATCCTGAAAAAGTCTTATTAGAACCCTCTTTCTTCTGTGAAACATTAGGATTACAAGGTCGTATGGACTTACTTACCGAAGACAAAAGAATTTTAATTGAACAGAAATCAGGCAAATGGGGCTGGCCTAATGGTGGCCATCAGGAGAAACATTATGTCCAAATGTTATTCTACCTGGCTTGGCTAAGATACAATCAACATATCTCAACAGAAGAGATAAACTGTCTCCTTCTATACTCTAAATATCCAACAGAAAACAAAAACCTAAATGAAGAAAATGGATTGATAAAAGAGGTCCCTGCACCTAAATTATTATTCAAAGCCCTTCAACTTCGGAATAAAATCGTTTGGTTGGAAAAAATGTTGCAAAATGGACAAGCAACACTTCTCAACTCGCTGACATCTAGTCATTTCAACAACAAGAACATCTCCAATAAATTATGGAACAACTTTCAGAAGCCAGAAATCGAACGTGTTCTTGCAACCATTCAAGATGCAGAAGAGATTGAAAAAAAGTATTTCTTCCGAATGTTTACATTTCTAGAAAAAGAGTATCATCTTTCTAAAAATGGTTTTGCAGATGCTTGGAATATGTCCACTGAGGAAAAGATCCAAGACGGTAAGATCTACACTGACCTTACACTGATACAAGCTACTGACAGTGAGAATACGGGCATTGGAGTAGATACTATAACTCTACAGATCAGTTCTGACAGTCAAAACAATCTTCCCAATTTCCGACAGGGGGATATTGTCGTCTTATATGCTTATAACGAAACAGATAGTGCAGATATGCGTTGCGATATTGTATTTAGAGCCACGCTGATAAAACAGGAAGAAGATACGCTTACTTTACAACTTCGTTCACCACAACGGAACCGACACATCTTCGATCATCAACGGCCTGTTCGTTGGGCATTGGAACATGACTTCCTTGATTCTTCCTATAATGCCGGCTTCAAAGATCTATTTTCTTTTCTTGCCATGACCAATTCTGATAGGAAAAAACTGATACTTAACCAACGGAAACCTCAAATAGATTCATCCATACAATTAAATGGTGACTACCAAAAGTTCAACTCGCTGGTATTACATGCCAAACAGGCAAAGGACTATTTCATCATCATCGGTCCCCCAGGAACTGGTAAAACATCATACGCATTGACAAACATACTAAAAGAGTACTTGTCGGATAAGAATAGTTCCATCTTACTGGTTTCATATACCAATCGGGCAGTGGAAGAGATTTGCTCCAAGCTTATTCAAAACGAGATAGACTTTATTCGTATCGGTCATGAACATTCCTGTACCGAACAATTTGACACCCGACACCTGCTAAAAAACAAGATAAATCATTGTTCAAACATTAACGAAATCCGCTCTTATCTCGAGTCCGTTCGTGTATATGTTGGGACAACTGCTTCTGTATCATCCACCTCAGCAATCTTCCAACTGAAAAAATTCGATGTAGCCATCATCGATGAGGCATCACAGATACTTGAACCTCAACTTCTTGGTTTATTTGCTGCTGGGAATGGCACAGCTATACAAAAGTTTATCTTTATCGGTGACCATAAACAGTTACCAGCAGTAGTACAACAAACGGAGAAAGAATCAGCTATTGAAGACCCATTGTTAAACGAATATGGATTTGAGAACTGTCGTTTCTCCTATTTTGAACGACTACTCAAAGCGAATAAAGGCAACGACAAGTTAGTTTATATGCTAACTCATCAAGGAAGAATGCATCCTGAGATAGCCGAATTCATCAATCACGAATATTATGATTCCTTACTCAACTTTGTCCCATTGCCCCACCAACAACAAGCGCAATTTTATCCTATTGAGAATACTGGAGAAGAGAACTGCAGGCTAGATCAGCTTCTTCTTACCCATCGATTATTGTGCTTCCATGTACCTATAAAAGCCACCAATTCGTCAGATGCAACCAATCCAGAGGAAGCAGCATTAATCGTAAAAATTGTCAAACATATCCGACAATTATATGAGCAAAGCAACAAGACATTTGACATTAATAAATCCATTGGTATCATAGTACCCTATCGAAGTCAAATTGCACTCATTCGAAAAGAGTTAAAGCATCTTGGCTTCGAAGAAGATATAACACGTCTTTCAGTCGATACGGTAGAGCGCTATCAAGGGAGCGAACGAGACATCATCATTTATGGAACAACAATAAAAAAACAATATCAATTAGATTTTCTATCTGGCAATCTATTAATCGAAGGGACGAAAGTTATCGACAGGAAGCTTAATGTTGCCATAACACGAGCACGGGAACAGATGATTGTGGTAGGAAACATACCACTATTATCTCAATCATACACCTATCGTCAATTCATTCAATTTGCGAAAGGAAAGGGATGTTTGTATGATAACAGATACGCCACTTTTTCATAATCAGACTACATACATCCAAAATGGGAAAGGGCACCTCACGAATGAGATGCCCTTCTTATTAAGATAAATTGTCTGATTACAATTTAGGACCTGCAGCAACCAAAGCCTTACCTGCAGCGTTTCCAGTATATTTAACGAAGTTCTTTTGGAAGCGAGAAGCCAAATCCTTAGCCTTAGTCTCCCATTCAGAAGCGTTAGCATACGTATCGCGAGGATCCAAGATAGCAGGGTTAACACCTGGCAATGCAGTAGGAACTTCGAAGTCGAACAAAGGAATCTTCTTTGTAGGAGCCTTCAAGATATCACCGCTCAAGATAGCGTCGATGATACCACGAGTATCAGGAATTGAGATACGTTTTCCTGTACCGTTCCATCCAGTATTTACCAAGTATGCCTTAGCACCTGATTTTTGCATCTTCTTAACCAATTCCTCAGCATATTTAGTTGGGTGCAACTCCAAGAATGCTTGACCGAAGCAAGCAGAGAAAGTTGGAGTAGGTTCAGTGATACCACGCTCAGTACCAGCCAACTTAGCTGTAAATCCGCTCAAGAAGTAGTATTGAGTCTGCTCTGGAGTCAAGATAGATACAGGAGGCAATACACCGAATGCATCAGCTGACAAGAAGATAACGTTCTTAGCAGCAGGAGCAGAAGAACCTGGTTGGATATTCTTGATGTGGTTGATAGGGTAAGAAACACGAGTGTTTTCAGTTACGCTCTTATCATTGAAATCGATCTTACCATTTGCATCAACAGTAACATTCTCCAACAAAGCGTTACGTTTGATTGCACCATAGATATCTGGTTCATGTTCTTTACTCAAACCGATTACCTTAGCGTAGCAACCACCTTCCAAGTTGAATACACCTTCATCGTCCCATCCGTGCTCATCGTCACCGATCAATTTACGTTTAGGATCTGTTGACAAGGTAGTCTTACCAGTACCAGACAAACCGAAGAAGATAGCTGTGTTCTTACCTTCCATATCGCAGTTAGCAGAACAGTGCATAGAAGCGATACCCTTCAATGGCAAGTAGTAGTTCTGCATAGAGAACATACCCTTCTTCATTTCACCACCATACCAAGTATTGATGATTACTTGCTCACGAGAAGTAACGTTGAAAGCAACGCAAGTCTCAGAGTTCAATCCTAATTCTTTATAATTTTCAACCTTAGCCTTAGAAGCGTTGTAGATAACAAAGTTAGGCTCGAAGTTAGCCAACTCCTCAGCTGTTGGTTGGATAAACATGTTCTTTACAAAGTGAGCTTGCCAAGCCACCTCCACGATGAAACGTACAGCCAAACGAGTAGCCTTGTTAGCACCACAGAAAGCATCAACAACATAAAGATTCTTGTTGCAAAGTTCCTTCTTAGCAATCTCTTTTACCTTATTCCAAACTTCTTCGCTCATTGGGTGGTTATCGTTCTTGTACTCCTCTGAAGTCCACCATACAGTGTCCTTAGAGTTTTTGTCCATAACGATGTATTTATCTTTAGGGGAACGACCTGTGTAGATACCTGTCATTACGTTAACTGCACCTAGCTCAGTCTCTTGTCCCTTCTCATAACCTTCCAGACTCTTATCGATCTCTGCTTTGTATAGCTCCTCATAAGAAGGATTGTGTGCTATTACTGTCGAACCAGTAATGCCGTACTTTGTTAAATCTAAGTTTGCCATGCTTACTTAATTTATTGATTATATTTTTGTTGTTAATTATTATCAAACGGTCTGCCTACTCACAGGCATAACTACTTTCGCAAATTTAAACTTTTTTTTGTAATAATCAACGAAAAGTAAAAAATCTATTCGGCGAAATTTTCAAATCTTTTTCCTCTCAAATATTTCTGCATATTTGCTATGTCTTCGTATTTTGTTGTATCCTCAACAAACACTGGGAAAAAGGCTCTTATTTCGTCATAAATAGCTCTTGTTTTAGGAGATAATTTAGCTGCACACTTTAGGCAATCCACACCTTGTACAATGGACATGAAATGGATAGCCATCACCTGGTAAGCATTATCAACCACTCGTTTAGCCAACAAGGCTGAATTAGTACCCATACTTACCACATCCTGATTATCGTTATTATTTGGTATCGAGTGAACATACATTGAGTTAGATAATGTCTGACACTCAGCTGTCGTAGATGTTGCGGTGAACTGACATGCCTGCATTCCATAATTGAGTCCCAAAACACCCATATTAACAAATGGAGGTAATATCCCATTGATACGATCATGGAAGAGATAATTCATCTGTCGCTCCATCAACATCGTTAATTTAGTGACCGCAATCTTCAACTTATCCATTTCAAATGACACATAATCGCCATGGAAGTTACCTCCATGATAAACGGTTTTGGTCTCCACATCCACGATTGGATTATCTGTTGCCGAGTTAACCTCATTCTCCAATACTCTAGCTGTATTCTGTAACGTGTCATAGACAGGTCCTAAGATTTGAGGCACACACCTAAGCGAATAGTAAGGCTGTACTTTATGTTTAAAGACCGACTCGTTCTGATGTCCTCCATCATAAAGTTCTTTCTCTCTATTCATCATACACTGACTTCCTTCACTTATTTTTCTAAGCATCTCAGCTATCACATTCTGTCCTGGCTGACGACGTACGGCATTCAGTTTCTCGGCCATGAAATCGTCATACGATGATGCGATCTCATTCACCATGACAGAGGCGATGACAGCCCACTGCAATAACTTTTGCGCATCAAACAGATTGATAAGTCCAATTCCTGTCATGAAAGAGGTTCCGTTTGTTACTGACAGGCCCTCACGGACATGAACACCCATCGGTTTCAATCCTAACTTCTTCAATACATCTGAAGCAGGCTGGAACACACCTTCATAATTTACCTGACCCTCGCCTATCAGCGTCAACGCCATGTGTGCCAACTGCACTAAATCACCACTGGAACCCACACTACCATGTTCAGGGATGAATGGATAAATATCGTTATTGATGAAATTAGCCAACAGCTCAACTAACTCAGGATGGACTCCCGATTCTCCTTGAATAAATGTCCCGATACGCGCAATCATCGCTGCTTTCACATAGATATTAGGAAGAGGATTCCCAGCCCCTGCTGAATGGCTTCTGATTATATTATATTGCAATTGTACTCGTTCATCATCACTCACCCGATATTGTGCCATGGGACCGAAACCTGTGTTAATACCATAAATAACACGGTCTTTTGAAAACTGTTCCAAAAATTCAAAACTTTTTTTGATTCGTTCTTTCACCTCCGACGTGAAAGCTATCTTGGCACCATCGAACAAAATGGATTTTATATCACCCAATGTAATATATTCTAATTCCTTTTGCATTGTCACACATCTTTTGATTCTTATTTTTCTGCAAAGATAAGACAATTTGAATCGTATTACAAAAAAACCGTCACACGAAATCCATTCGTATGGCGGTTCAAAAAAAGTAGTTTTATTGTATAAGTATTTATATTCCCTTGTCCTCTTTTTCTTCTGCTTTTGGACATTTTATCATCTTGCAGTCTCCTGGAGGACACATTCTAGGTCCACACTTTTTAGGGCACATCTTAGGACACATCTTCATCTCTATCAATGCTTTTTGCTCTTCTATAGATAGCTGATCAAAATTAGCCCATTTTTGTTCCATCTCTGCTTTCTTAGCAGCTATTTCTGCCTCTCTTTGATCTATTTCTGCTTTTTTGGCTTTTAACAATGCCTTTTGCTCATCAGCAGAAAGACTGTCGAATTTCATCCATTTTTCAAATTCCGCTTTTTTCTCCGGACACATCTCCGAACATGGCATTGGAGGACAATCTGGTCTCATTTCACCAGGACCATGATGACGAAACTCACAAGGACCTTCTGGACCATTCACACACTCTTTTTTGTCTTGGCACTTACTTTGGCATTTACCATCCTTATCGCAGTTACAACATGAAGATACTAAGAACGTACCCAAGAGACCAACTGCAAGTCCCATGATTAATTTTCTCATCTTACCTATTATTTAATTTGTTTTTATATTCTTTCGTAAATATACTAAATATAATTTTAATCCATCTATAAATCAGACCAATCATTGTCATTTATCGACGAACAAAAACTTTTTGCGTATAATCAATTATCATTTCTCTGTCTCATGATGTATCTTTGCACAAAAAAGATATGACCTCAAAAGAGTTAATGAAAACATTCGTCGTCAGACGCTACAAAGTATTAGAAAAAATGCTCAATGTCAACCATACACTTTTCGGAGGAGAGGTTATGGGATGGATGGACAAGGTGGGACACTTACTGGCTGTCTCGATCACAAATAAAACAATGTACACATTGACAGCCGACAAAATAAAATTTCTAAAACCTGCCTATCTTAACGAAATAATAGAAGTGAAAAGTGAACCTATAGAATTAGGGGCTGTCAAGCTATCTCTGCAACTTACTGCAATAGCCGACCCTGACGGTGACAATAGACGAACCATCGCAACAGGTATATTTACATTTGTACAAGTAGATGAGGCCAGTCATCGTCCACAAAGAATCTCCTATCCATTGGATGATTTAGAAACCTATGTGGTATAATCTTTTTTTTGGGGGGGGGATTTTATTCCCCCTTATATATCTTTCGTAATCGCTTCTCACGCTCCATCAAACTAATATGCATCTCACTGTTATTCCATTTATCTAATCGGTTGCTCCATAAGTATTTGCTTGTTTCCTTTGTCAACACATTAGATAAGAGCAGCAGAGAAATCAGATTAGGAATAACCATCAAAGCATTCATACAATCTGCAAAATTCCATACCACCTTGAGCTGAAGTACCGACCCTGCAAAGATAGCAATCACCCACATCACATAATAATAACGAATCGTATGACTGCCACCTAAATACTCAATTGCCTTCTCACTATAATAAGACCAACCTAATATGGTAGAAAAAGCAAACGAGAATAATCCAATCGTCAGAATCAATGTTCCCACATGTGGAATAGAATTAAATGCAGCAGATATAAGTTCCGTGCCTTCTTTACCATTTATTTCTGGATGAGCCAACATCGTGCTAACCACCACAAGTCCAGTTAAAGCACATATCACAACCGTATCCCAGAATGTTCCCGTCGAAGAAACCAACGCTTGTCTTACAGGATTACGACTCTTAGCTGCAGCAGCCACAATAGGTGCCGATCCCATTCCTGATTCGTTAGAAAAAAGACCTCTTGACACACCGTAACGTATCGTCATTGCCAAAGTTCCTCCTACGAAACCGGCTCCTGCCGCCTGAGGATTGAAAGCAGCCTTCACAATAAGACATAAGGCATCCCAGACATACGAACTATTGATACATAAAATGGCAATACAACTTCCCACATAAAATAGTGCCATGATAGGAACTATCAACGTACATGTAGTGGCAATCCCTTTCACTCCAAAGAATACAACCAATGCTGTGAGAACAGCCATAACAATACCTGTAATATATTCCGGAACAGCATAATTCGTATGTAATAACTGAGAAGCCGCATTTGCCTGAACCATATTACCAATACCAAAGGCTGCTAAAAATGTAAATATGCAGAAAAGAACCGCCAACCATTTACAATGTAATCCTCTTTCAAGTGCATACATGGGACCTCCCAACATTTCTCCTTTCTCTGTCTTTACCCGAAATTTTACCGCCAACAATGCTTCACTGTACTTCGTGGCAATACCAAAAACACCTGTTAGCCAGCACCAAAAAACAGCACCAGGTCCACCCAACGCTACCGCTGTGCTAACACCTACAATATTGCCTGTACCAATAGTAGCAGCTAAAGCTGTAAACAAAGCTCCATACGCACTGACATCTCCTTTGCTACCTTTTTCTTTCGCAAAGGATAACTTGATTGCCTTCCATAAATACCTTTGAGGGAAACGAAGTCGAATTGTAAGATAAACATGCGTGCCCACCAATAAAACAATCATGGGCACTCCCCACATTATTTCACTCGCAAATTTAATTATCTGTTCTACTGATTCCAATGTAAATATTCTACTAAAAATCACATAATTAGATTAAGATATCGGCTCTGATGATTCCGTGTCCTCTTTTTTTATCTCATCTTCAAATAGTACCACTTTTAACTTTTGATATAAGAACGACAAAATCAACAAGATCAATCCTAACAATACGAATACAATAATCTTACCCAAGGATGGCATCGACCATAAATCAAAAAGCAACAACTTGCCTAAGACTATTCCGAATGTCACCAAACTGATGATACGCAGAACCTTCATGTGTAACTTCATACCAAGACACATCTGTGCAAAACCTATCAAAGCCATCACAACAGAGAAAATAGGCCTAAAGCTCGTAAAGCCCATCTGTAATGAGATCAGTCGGATTAACGCAACCAATTCAATCATGGCAAGTATATTCAGCAATATGGTGAATTTTTTAATAATCGGTTCATTCTTATAATGTGCCTTATCCACCTTCTTGCCACATATTATGTAATGATCACTATCTGCCAGTTCTTTTTTGTAATGTTCTCTAGCTACCACGGCCATACAAAGAAATCCTAACACTGCAGTCAACAACAGTAGGAAGAACTGCAAATTAGGTGATTTCATATCACCTATAAATATATACATGTCTTTACCATAGAACTTAAGTGTGTTGATCGTAAAAAACAACACAGGCAGGCTCATTAAGACTGAATATAACTTTATGTGTTCTTCATATTTAAATCTAAATCTGAATAGGAAACAGACCAGTCCGACAAGAGCTGATGTGAGGAGTGCTATTGAAGCCCAACAGATACCTATATCCTCTATTCTTTCCAATTCTAACATTATTGAAGTATAGCAAGTTATAACAGAAAGAATATAAAACAATGGATTAAAGACATTAAAATGCAGCACTTTTGCTATTTCCATAGATGCTTTATATTTCTCCATTAATAGTGCCATTGCTAAGAAAGAAATAGACACAAATAGGTTGGAGACAAATGTTTGATTTGCAAACAACCTCCCCGTCTCGTTATAATCAAATGCAGAAAAACAGGTTACGAAAAAGGTTAAAACAAAAAGTATTAACGAACCATATTCATAAACGTGCATTTTCGAATGAATGAACAACCATAAAAGAACCACCATTTCTGCCGACCATACCAAACCGATTGGACTACCACTGAACTGCATCGGCACAAACAATGTAACAAACACTACGGCCAAAGCAATAGAAACCTTCTTCAAGAAATCATGTCCTACCTTAAACATCCAGAAAGAAACCCCCACATTAACTAATGCAAGGAATATACAGAATATAGCATGAGGAGAAATAACATAATCTTGATTTGGATATAAACTATTCAGTAATGAACATCCTAATGCAAAATAAGTGAAATTATTAAGGATGATCATCGAAATCAAGACCTTTGACATATTTTCTGTCTTTTGAAATTTCAATATATAAAAAACCGGAAGAAGGAAAACAAAATAATATATGGTAGAGAATATCAGCAATGATTTACTATCATAATCCTGAGCAATGGCTATAATCACAATGACCAACGTGAACATATACGTTAAGACCGGTAACTCTCCCCATCGCTTATACATCGCAAGGACAAACATACCCAAATCCAAGATCAGGATATAGATTAATAACGAAACAATATTCTTACTATCACCATGAATGATAAATGGAGCTAAGAATCCACCAACCAAAGCAATAATGGCCAATTCTCGTCTGTCATAAAGAATAGAGAGCAGCACCATAAGAATTGTGGAGACAATTATAATAGCTAAACCCACGTAGTGTCCATACAAATTATAATAATGATACGCTATCGCATCTGTTATATAGAACACGGCAAAACAACCTCCAACAAGAAGGGAACTAAACGTATGGTACTTCTCTCTTAGTTTATGTCCCACACCAAACAATGCCAATCCGACGCCAAATCCAAGAACAGTTCGCATTGTTTCATTGATCCAATTCTGGTCTATCGCATATTTCACAAAGAAGCCAACACCTAAAATAAAAACCAGTATTCCAATCTTTCCGAACAAATTTTCTCCAATAAAGCGTTCATAATCAATTGTCTTCTTTTCGATTTTTGGTTTTCTGATTGTCTCTTTTGAAGAAGGTTTCTCTTCAACCACCTCTTTTTCAACAAAAGGATCCTCTGACAGAACCTCAATCGGTTGTTCTATCTCTTGCTTGATCTCCTCATTCTCAAGAGGAGAAGTCTGATCAGCAGAAAGGTTTGCGTATGTTGTCTCTTCCTGAATAGGATCCGATATCACCTCATTAACTGGGTTGACGACAATCTCAGGAGTTTCAATCTGCTCGTTCTTCTCCCAAACCATGTCGGTTTTCTCCACTAAATCAGCAGACTTCATTTGTTCAACCAACTCTCTTAACTCTTTTATCTGCTTGTTGTTCTTCTCTATATTTCTGTTTGTTTTCTCTACTAATTCTGAGATGGAACCCAACCGAATAAATAGTATAACAATAAAGATTATGAAAAATAATACCAAAAATACTTCCATTGTCTAAAAATTTTTCTTCAAAAATAAACTAATTTTTAAACTAACAAAAGGGGATGCATCAAAAATGACACATCCCCTTCTGGAATAAATATTTCTGTCTTATAAATCGTGACGATTATTTATTTAAAAATCCGTCACTTATTTTCTTACTCTGCTGTTTCTGCACCGTTAGCAGCATCTCTTCTTCTCTCTTCCAAGATCTTTGCATTCTTCTCTATTTTTGCCTCATCTATGTTATAGAAGAACAAAGCTAGAATACCAATAACTGCACCGATCAATGGTAACAAAGCAAAGATTTTATTCAATGAAGAAACAGTATCCTGACTCAATTGAGTATTAGCCACAAATCCGATACCAGCCAAAGCAAAAGCAGGAACCGCATTAGCAAACGCTGTACCTAATTTCTGAGCCATTGTTGCAGATGAATAAATCAATCCTGTTGCACGACGACCCGTTTCGACCTCTGCATTATCTGCCACATCAGCATACATACTCCACATAATGAAACCAGAAGGACCAATACACAATGTGAAAATGATATTCAAAATAATAACTGAAGCAACATTATCCTTATCAAGGAACATGAAGCATACAGACAAAATAGATGCTAAGATAAAGCAGCCCAACCATGTTGGTTTTTTACCGAATTTTTTCACAATGACTTGAATGATCAATGTTCCAATAATCGTAAATACCGAACCAAGAGCCAACAACAATGTTGAAACTAACTCCCATGTAAGTTTTACGCCGAACAAGGATCCTGTCACATTAAATACCTCTTCGCCTGTAGCAGGATCTACCGTATATTCAGCCAAACAATATTTTGCATAATATGGTACTAATCCATTGTGTACAAACACGAAGAACAACATAGCTATACCCGCAACAGACAATGCAATCCATGGTCTGTTAGAAAGAAGGTCTTTTACATCATCAGACAAATCGTTCTTCTCTTGTTTTACAGGTTCTACACGCTCTCTTGTAAAATAGAAAGTGAACATTAACAATAAGAATGCAGCAATAGCATATATCAATGCTGTATAAGAAAAGGCTTGTTGTCCTGAGCAATTAAAATTATCTTGAATAGCACGAACAATTGTGAACACAAATCCATAGCTTAACAAACATCCGATTTGTGCCTCTACATTACGATAAGCTGATACATCTGTTCTCTCTTGTGGGTCCTTTGAAATAACACCCATCAATGCACCATAAGGTACGTTAACCACAGAATACATCAAACGGAACAACAAGAAAGTTGCATACGCATAAACGATCTTGCCACCTTCAGCGAAATCAGGTGTGTAGAATGTGAAAAAGCCTATTACACAGAAAGGAATCACACCATAAAGAATCCAAGGACGGAAACGTCCCCATTTAGTCTTTTTTCTATCTGCAATAGCACCAATGATAACATCAAATGCTATATCGATACATGAAACGATAAAAATCATAGTACCTGCAGCTGCAGCAGTAATACCAAAATACTCAGTATAGAATGCTGTTGCCATGCATATCAATCCCCAAAAGAGGTTACATGCCAAGTCACCTGCACCATAGGCGACCTTCTCTACAATAGAGAGTTTTTGATTGTTTTCCATTTATATTAAAATTTAATTATTAATTACTATTTAAGCGCATCTGGATGCAATTTTACAGGCGATTGCGCAGTGAACGGAATCTCTCCACACAACGCCTTAACTACTGCTCTTTGTGTAAAGGCATCTACGCTATACGCATTAATCTTCAAAGGACATATTTCCTCATATATATCCAAAACATACGGATTTGCAAAAGAGATGCCAATTCTCTTGTTAGGATCCGTCATATTAGCCGTCCACACAGCAAAGGACTCCTTGTCTTTCAACAAGCAGGTTCCTAACGGATGGAAATAACGGTTCTCGAAACATACCAATATCTTATCATATTTGTCCAATGAATCAATTCTCCAACCCCAACTATAGAAATGAGGGTTGTCCATAATATCCACCTCAAAATGACGTGCTTGTAGCTCCTCCTTCATCACCTGCAGTTTAGCTTCATTCAATTCAGCACCCACTTCCAAGATCAAGAGTTTCTTGCTCTTCTCTGCACTCAATGGGACATCCTGATTCTTATCGGAAATCAACGTCACTGCCTTCTCAGCAATAGTAGTTCCTGTTGTTTGAACTAACTGCTTTGCCTCTTCCGTCAATGGTGTTGACAATTCGTTTTTCTTCTCAATCAAACCGAAGCGCTCACGCATTGCCCACACACGGGCAACGGCATCATCCAGACGAGACATCGGAATCTCACCACGATTGATACGAGCCTCCACCGTATCCATATAGGCTAATGATGGCCATAGAACAACATCAGCACCTGCAGCAAAACATTGTACAGACACCTCCAATTCATTCTTATAATAACCAGCACATCCGCCCATGTTCAAAGCATCTGTGATGATTACACCCTTATATCCAAATTTGTTCTTCAACAAATCAACCATCAGTTCTTTTGAAAGAGTTGCTGGTGGCAATTGACCATTGATTTTCTCAGTCTGGTATGCTGGCAACTGAATATGACCTACCATGATCGTAGCTGCACCATTATCGATCAATTCTTTAAACAACTTACCAAATGAAGCATCCCAATCTTCCTTAGATAAGGAATTAGCCGTTGTCACAATATGTTGATTGCGCATTGTCACGCCATCACCAGGAAAGTGTTTAACAGTCGAGATAACACCTTGCTGATGAAGACCGTTCATCTGACTCTTTAAAATCGGCAACGCTTTATTCTCATCGTCAGAGACAGAACGTTCAACCACCAACTCTTGTAATGGGTTCATATTCAAATCACAGACAGGATGCAACAACCAGTTGAATCCTAATTCCTTTGCTTCCAATGCAATGGATCGTCCCAGATCATACGCTAATGAGGTATCCGCAGCAGCACCCAAAGACATACCTACTGGCAGATGAGTATATTTAGAATAGGTTTCACCTATACCACGTTCGAAATCTTCGCATACAAGCAGAGGATATTTTGCATTATCACTATACTCCTTCAATACGGCAGGAATCAAATCCAATACATTCTGTCCATTTGCATGCTCCTTAAAATACCAATCTGGGATAAACAAACCACCAACAGGATATTTTTCCATGAATGTCTTAATAGAACCACCCACAGCACGATGATCTTCAAATCTAGTTTGAATCATCATGGTTTGACCAATTTTTTCACGAAGACTCAACGACTTCCATGAAGTATCTGTTGCAACAAATTCAAACTTGTGAGAAGTCTCACATTGAGTATTGTTCGACTGAGGCTGAGGTTTGTTACATTGTGTGAAGAATAACCCACACAGTAACAGGAAAGCTGTACTCCTTAGCAATAGGTTGTTCGTTAATTTCATGCTATATTATCATTAAAAAGGAGGAAGGGAAACCCCTCTCTCCTTACCATAAATTATTTTGTATAAACGTTTGTCGGTTTCAATACAGATGGTTCTGACGCACCTGCATTTACAACAGAAAGTACTTTCTTTATATATTCACCAGACGCTGTTAAGTCGTTCCAATTCTTGGCTCCACAAGCACCTGGATTCAATGCAGATGAAGATCTCTCATTATCTGAGAAACTCCAATTACAGAAACTTACCAATTGATTTCCTGCATTCTTACCACTTAACATCAACAACCATTTGTCTGTACGATCCATATCCAATGCTCCATTTCCATCAGCATTACATAAGCCGAATTCAGAACAGAAGACAGGCAATTTGCCTAACACATCATACATATAAGCGTACATATTATAGTAGTCAGGCTTTCCATCTTTCTCAAATCCTTCATTATGTTCCATTGCATAAAAATGGAAAGCATACATTACATTCTCAAATTTCAAACGAGCATCACGATCAGGTAAAGAGTCACATAAATCTTTTCCATTTCCCTGACACATACCTTCTTTCAAGCAAGCATCCACCAACTGATCCCATTGTGGAGTACCTACAATAATAATTGGATAAGGAGTGCCTACAGCGTCATACTCACTATGAATAACAGGAATAATTGAATTAGCATAATCTGCAATCATATCCCATGTAACATTTGTTTCTTTTGTACATTCCCATGGCTTAAGTGTATCGCCTTTCTCCAAACAATTGTTAGGTTCGTTGCAAATCTCATAAATCACATGGTCACGATCTGCATAACGATTTGCAATAAAACGGAAGAATTCTTCTGCTCCGGCATATTTAGGATCCAACGGATTACCAGGAGTCAATATATGCCAGTCAACTATACAGTAGATACCAAATTCACCACAAATATCGATGAGATCACACATTCTTTGACGGAACTCCTCAGGATTTTCGTTATATCCACCTTCTTCTACATACATAGCAAGACGAAGAACACTGATATTCCAATCATTTACTAATGTCTCGATAGATTCTTGTGTATAACACTCACCACACCATTGCCATCCCATGGTGCTCATTCCTGCCAATTGAACCGGATTACCGTCTTCGTCACATAACTGTAAATCTTTCACTTGTAGTCTTCCAAATCTTGCTACAGGCGAGTTCTCAGGATACATAGATGCCTCGTCTATTGTCGTTGCCTCTGGATGAGATGTCCTTACACATGAACATAAGCACAAAGAGATAATAGCTAACGCACCCAACAAAATATTTTTCATACTCATTAAATTTTATAGGTCATCATCAAAAAAAACAAGTCAAGGGGACTCTCTCCCCCTGACTCTAATATTTTATCCCATAATCACTTCTACAGTGTTTTTAGAACCTGCAGGTTGCATAGGGACAACATTTCCAGCTACTTCTTTGCCGTTAACGATCAACTTCTTAACGCCTTTCTGAACACCGCTTGGGTTCGTTACTTTGATGCTATACTCTGCTTCACGGAATATACGGTTAACCGAGTATCCCTTGATGTCTGCTGGCAAACAAGGATTGATCTCCAAACCTGTATATGCTGGCTTGATACCTAATAGATATTGGCTCACTGTCAACCACATCCAAGCTGCAGTACCTGTCAACCAAGAGTTCTTACCCTCGCCTGGCTTAGCTGCATCCTTACCTGCTACCATCTGGCAGTTTACGTAAGGTTCAACTTTATGAAGTGCTTGATCTTTCAAATACATAGGAGCAATCTTACGGAAGAGTTCCCAAGCATCATTTCCACGTCCGGCAACCGTCTCACCGATGATCACCCATGGATTGTTGTGACAGAAGATACCTGCATTCTCTTTGTATCCTGCAGGATAAGAACTGATCTCACCCATCTCAACATGATAAGTTGTATATGCAGGGTTATTAAGAACCATACCGTGCTCGCAGTCGAGATATTTCTTACAAGAGTCGATGGCTTTGTCAACCATACCCTCTTCCAAACCGATACCTGCCATTGTACAGAAACCTTGGCTCTCGATAAAGATCTTACCTTCTTCACACTCCTTAGAACCAATCTTGTTTCCGTAGAAGTCGTATGCACGAAGATACCAATCTCCATCCCAACCATGCTTCTTAACAGCCTCAACCATAGAGTCGATGCACTTTTGAGCACGAGCAGCCTCATCAGCCTTACCCAATTGCTTGCAAAGTTCAACATAGTCCTTTCCAGTTACAACGAACAAACCAGCGATCATCAAAGACTCAGCCTTGCTACCTACTGAATTATTCTCTGTTGTTTGGAATGACTCGTTTGGATCCCAAGAGAAGCAGTTCAAGTTCAAGCAGTCGTTCCAGTCAGCACGACCGATCAACGGCAACATGTGAGGACCGAGGTTGTTAACCACGTGGTTGAAAGAGATCTTCAAGTGTTCGAACAAAGAAACTTCTGAACCTGGCTTGTTATCAAATGGAACAGGCTCATCCAAGATAGAGAAGTCGCCCGTCTCCTTAACATAAGCAGCCGTACCGAAGATCAACCAGCATGGATCATCGTTGAATCCACCACCGATGTCGTTGTTACCACGCTTAGTCAATGGTTGATATTGGTGGTAGCAACCACCATCTGGGAATTGAGTAGATGCAATATCAATGATACGTTGACGAGCACGAGAAGGTACTTGGTGAACGAAACCAACCAAGTCTTGGTTAGAATCACGGAATCCCATACCACGACCGATACCGCTCTCGAAGAATGATGCAGAACGAGAGAAGTTGAAGGTGATCATACATTGATATTGACTCCAGATATTAACCATACGGTTCAATTTCTCGTCGTCAGACTTAACAACGTAAACCTCCAAAAGCTTATCCCACATAGCAGCCAACTCAGCAAATGCCTCATCAACAGCCTTCACAGTAGAGAAACGTTTGATTGTCTCAAGCGCTTTTTTCTTGTTAACAAGTGTTACATCTGAATCTTGTGAAGAGATCAGTGTTCCGTTTTTCTTACGTGTAATATCTTCTTTAGAGAATTTCTCTTCTTGCTCATTCTCAACATAACCCAACACAAAGATGAAGTCTTTGCTCTCGCCTGGCTGAAGTTCTACTTCAACATAGTGAGATGCGATTGGAGACCATCCATGTGCCAATGAATTACCTGGCTTACCTGCCATAACACATTGAGGATCAGCGAACTCGTTATAAAGACCGATGAATGACTCACGATCTGTATCATAACCATCTATTTTAGAATTAGTTAATGCATAATAAGCATAATGGTTACGACGCTCTTTATATTCTGTTTTGTGATAGATTACACTGCCATCGATTTCCACCTCACCAGTTGACCAGTTACGTTGGAAGTTTTCCATATCAGTTGCAGCATTCCACAAACACCACTCAGCAAAAGAGAAGAGTTTAATCTTCTTAGCATAGGTAGTTGTATTCTTCAATGTTACTTTTTGAACCTCAGCCCACGTTTTCAAAGGAACGAAGAACAATACAGAAGCCTCAATACCATTCTTTGAACCAGTAATACGTGTATAGTTCATTCCATGACGACACTCGTATGAGTCAAGCGGAGTCTTACATGGCTTCCATCCCGGATTCCATACTGTACCATTATCGTTAATATAGAAATAACGGCCTCCATTATCCATTGGCACACCGTTGTAACGGTAACGAGTAATACGGCGGAACTTAGCGTCCTTGTAGAAATCATAACCTCCGGCAGTATTTGAAATCAAACCGAAGAAATCCTCGTTTCCAAGATAGTTAATCCAAGGGAACGGCGTTGCGGGATTGGTGATGACAAACTCACGGTTCGCATCGTCAAAATGTCCAAAATTCATATTCTTTCTTTGTTTAAATTTTTTTATTTTTTCTCAAAAAGGCGTATTTACATACATCGTACAAATTTATAACATTATTCGGTCTTTACAACATTTTTGCAAACGAATGTTAAAAATTTTTAGTGTGCTGTAAAAAATGAAACGATAAATATACGAGGAGAAAAGGCGAACAAAACATAGAAGATTTTTCATAGTTTGAAAACCATATATTACATCATAAACTCTATTTTATTTTTCGTGAATTGGTTATCAAGATGGAACATTCATTCCATTCATCTAATTGCAAATTTAGCTAGCACATGAAATTTTCGTTATGAAATTTCGTGCATTATTTTGTGATTTTTCTGCAAAAACGGGAATTTTAGGCCTTTATTGTGCACTTTCATCACATAATTTGATATTTTATGGAATAAGCACCTTGCGAACTTTCCCTTGCAAATTTGTCACAAAATAAGAACCGATTGATGTCTCAAAAATAGTGACAATAAGTTCTAAGGGAGAGTAATAAATATTCAATTTTAGGGAAATTTCGTTCAATCGTTTGCAAATACTGTCTTCATATTACAACCACAAAACTGCCGGATTTTTTCTTCTATAAACTTCGCTTGATGTTCCATCACATATTCATTTCTGTCATCACTAACTTTAATTTTAATTTAGGATGATAGATTGTTATTACCTGTTCATCAAAAACAGCCTGCATTCGTTTTATAAAACATCCGTTCTGAATGTTTCGAACAAAATTATTCTCTCTCGGATAAATCAAATAGTTACACTCACCATCATCAGCTTTCACGCTATATCCAATCCAATTCTGTTTCTCCTTATTTCTATAATAGACAGCCTTAAATTCATTTGGGACATTCAACATAAACAGGGATCTAAAATCCTTCTCTAATAAATTCAGAACCATCTTCTTGTTCATCTGTTCGACACAACTATTTACAATAAAGCTATCCCTGGACAGCGAGAAATCAAACAAAGTCATTCCAAAAGCGGTCATCAGAACCATACGGAAATGGCCATCCGATTCTTTTGTCACGGCAAGAATTCCTGCCATCGAGTTCTCCTTAAAATCAATTTGTGTTGAATAGAATTTTGCTTCTTCCAAATGATCAAAAACAGGCATCAACGAATTACGTTGCATCTTAACAGAAGTAGCAGGTCGCATATCTAAATCTCTAAACAATTTAGGTGAGCAACCTGCTATCAGTAAGATAACAAATGGAAGTATAAAAAAATACTTACGCATCTATTTATTTTATTACAAATACAGCATCATCAACTTTCACATTCATTTTCTTGTTGGTGAAAGTATATAATGTATAATCATTTTTCTTGAAACCAGGCTTTATCGGTTCAATCATTTTCATTTTGACAACCGAAAAGTCTTTCATATCCAGATAAAGCTCCACTTCCTGTGCGAACTTTTTAATATCAGCAGACTTTGGCGTGATTTTTACCAGATAATTTGTGCCTTCCTGAAAGTATTCCAATATATAGTTTTCACCCATATTGGCAATATTACCACTCATACAAGCAGAAATCACCTTTTTCAATTCAGCAGCCATAGGATTTGCGGAAGCATCCATCACATTCTTATTATTCCCCATCTCCATCATCAGTCTATTGCCATTCATCACCATATTTTGCTTGTATGGTGACAAATATTCCAACTTCACCTTGTTCTCTTTCTGATAATAGAACTTACCAGAAGAATTCATACTTTTACCCATTGCTGAAATATATTTCTCCTGCGTGAAATCACTTTGAATGGACGTAACATTTGCAGCTGCCGCCTGCATTTTTGCCTTCAAACCAGCCACATCAGAAACGGGTACAACGCTCTGTGCCATCGACAAGGATAACGATGCCATTGCCAACACAAAAAATATCCCTAATTTCTTCATAATTTCTATGATTAAGTTATTATAAAATACCGAGCAAATGAATTATGTATATAATCCTCCATTTACACCGATAATCTGACCTGTAATATATGATGCCGAATCAGACACCAAAAATCCTACCGTAGCAGCAATTTCCTCAGGTTCACCAAAACGATTCATCGGAATCTGTGTTTTCAACGCAGCCTCATCCAATCCTTGCGTCATATCTGTACGAACGAATCCAGGGGCAACTGCATTTACCGTCACACCCTTGCGAGCAACCTCTTGAGCCAATGCTTTAGTAGCAGACATCACGGCACCTTTTGCTGCAGAATAATTAGTTTGTCCAGGTAATCCCTTTTGTCCCGACAAAGAAACCATATTGACAATACGTCCTTTTTTCTTTTTCAACATAGGTTGAATCACAGCTCTCGTCGTGTACATAAAACCATTCAAGCTTGTATCCAATACCTTATTCCAATCTTCATTGGTCATCATAAACAAAAGAGTATCACGACGTACACCTGCATTATTCACCAAACATTCAATGTATTCACCTTCGTGAGCCTCTTGCCAATCACTGATGGACTTCTCCACTTCGTCTGAATTGGCAACGTCAAATTTCATAATTTCACCGTCTGAGCCTTTCTCTCGAACCATTTTCAACGTATTCAACGCTTCCGTTTCATTCGATTGAAAATTGATAATCACATAATAACCCATTTCGGCAAGTTTCACTGCACATGCTCTTCCAATTCCTCTTGATGCGCCTGTTACTAATGCTATTTTCATTGACTTACTTTAAATTATTAAATTCTACTTTAGACTGCGAAGATAGACAATTTTTTCTTTATTCACAAAGTTATGTTATCTCACCTCGACCAGATATCGCCATTCAGGCCTTTTTTCTCCTCCAATCGCCATTTTTTTTATATAAAATTTCCTATCGTCTCTTTTCTTTTGAATAACCAAAAGAATGTTTTACCTTTGCACAAATTTTTAATACCATGACACTTTCTATTTGCATACCTATATATAACTACAATGCCACAAAACTAATAACTGACCTCAGTCAACAAGCTCTGAAAGAAAAAATCGAACATGAAATAATCCTTATAGATGACAGCTCTGATCTTTACGAGAAAGAGAATGCCCAACTTGCCACCTTGCCATACACACAACTAACAAGACTACCCCAAAACATCGGGCGTTCTGCCATCCGTAATCAATTAGCAAAAAATGCTCGATTCGAATACATACTATTCATGGACTGCGACGCTGAAATTGTAGATGATCTTTTTATTAAGCGTTATATGGATGCTGTACAATCTTCTCATGCTGATATCATCATGGGAGGATGCTGCTATAAAAAAGAACAACCTGCCTCTGATTATTATTTGCGCTGGTTGTATGGAATTCAACGAGAAGAGAAACCTGCCGTAAAACGAAACTCGTCTCCATATCGCTCTTTCTCTGCATTCAACTGCCTTATTAAAAGGAACCTCTTCAACTCCATTCAGTTCGATGAAACACTCCGTAAATATGGACATGAAGATACATTGTTTGGATGGGAACTCAAACAACAGAACTGTAAACTAATACACATCGACAATCCTGCTTATCATCTTTCGTACGATGATACGAACTCATTCATAAAAAAAACAGAATCTTCTATTTCAAACCTCTGGTGCATATATCAAAAAACAAATCATAAAAAAGAATTTCGCAAAGACATAAAAATTCTTCGATATCAACATATATTGAAATGGACCCTTCTTTTACGTCCATATATATGGTTTTTCAACCTGCAAAAAAATAGATTTATCTCAAATCTCACTTCCAATCAACCTAATTTACTTATCTTTGACCTCTATAAGTTAGGCATCTTATGCAAAACTTCTATTCATAAAGATTAATACAAAATCCTCTAAATGAACACTCAATTCACATGAACCAATATAGATTTATCTTATCTCTATTCATTTCCATCCTGTTGACATTCAATTCAATGGCTCAGATAAGTCAGGGTGGATTCCCGTTACCTGAAAAATTGCAAGGTGCCTCTCTTCGACATTTTTTAAGTAATGATGTCATTGAAATGCCTCCGTTTGATTTCGATTCTATTAAAAACGATTCTATCTCAATGAAAATCGGCGGAATACGGTTTGCCTATGGCTTTAAAGTCAACATAACACCCCAAAATAGCGGGATAACAACATTCCTCCCAGATGGTGGAAAAGTATGGAGAGCCAAAATCCACTCGGAAGATGCGACCTCAATCAATCTTATTTTCGATAAGTTTCACCTCCCTGAGGGTGCTAAACTATTCATATACACACCCGACAGAAGTCAAATCATAGGTGCCTTCACTAGTGAAAACAATCATGAGGATGGGAAACTCGCAACTTCTCCGATAGAAGGGGATAAAATCGTTGTCGAATACTACGAACCGAAAAATCAAACAGGGGAAATTGCCATTGGACAAGTAAACCATGGATTTAGATCACTTACTAAATCACTTACCAGCTATCCAGAAGCTAATCAATCACAAAACTGTAATGTCAACGTAAACTGCATTGACGTTCCTGATATAGCTTCAAGAAGCACGGTCCTTATCATCTTTAATGGTAGCGTCATCTGTTCCGGTGCACTCATCAACAATAGCCTGCAAGATAATACACCATACGTTCTCTCTGCTGCACACTGCATAGAAGAAACATCGACAAAAACAATCAACGACATAGCCTCAACAAGTATATTTTACTTTAATTATGAGAATCCTTATTGCTTTGACAACACAATAAAAAGCTCCTTTTGCATGAGTGTATCTGGAGCCAAGGCTGTCGTTATTCAAAAATCGTTCGATTTGCTTCTGTTACAACTCAACGAATTCCCCCCATTCGAATACAATTCCTATCTGGCAGGTTGGAATATTCAATCCGACATCCTTTCTCAAGTATATACTGTTCATCATCCACAAGGAGATACAAAAAGATATTCGCTCTCAAAAACCACACCTGAAAAGACAACATTTATCTGCTGTGATAATGAACCCTTGTTCTCTAACGATGGCCACTGGGGAATAAATGAATGGGAAATGGGGATCACTGAAGGAGGCTCCTCTGGCGCACCTCTATTTGATGATCAAGCCAGAATCATCGGTGCCCTCTCTGGTGGATACGATCCATCAGGATGCCAAGAATCTAACTACGACTGTTTCTATAGAATCAACAAAGTATGGAATTCACGTTCAAAGAACTTGGCTCTCTCTACATGGTTAGACCCATCCCAGTCCAAAATACAAACTTTGCCTGGTAAAGAACCTTACAGCTCATCTTGCAAAAGAATCACTCACTACGAACGTGATGACCAGCCTATTCTGTCACAAAATGATGTCTATCTGGCTGGAACCAACGACAACGGAATACAGGAATTTGCCGAGCGATACAACCAACCAGGTGTCATATACGGAGTTCATTTCCTTCCAGAAGTAGGCACCTACACTGATACAGATACAATTTGGTTAAAAATTTACCAAGGGGACAACACCCCTGAACTTATATATAAACAACGTGTCAGAGTCTTTAATTCATATTACAACACAAGTAAAAAGACTACAATTTCTGAATTACAAAAGGATCTGTCTTCTTGCTATAACTATGTACACCTCGACTCACCCGTCAAAGTAGATAGCTCGTTTCTCATTGCGATTGAATTGCCTAAAAAAGCAACTTACCCATTCGCCATCTGTGGTGTACAGAAGGAAACCAATACAGCTTACTACAAGAAAGGGAACAAATGGTTTGAAATCAATACATTAAAACCTTTCAACGAAACAGCTTCTCTGCTAATTGAACCTAGGATGCAGACTAGTAACTCAACCTATCAGCATGATATCATCAACGAAGAACGTTCTATTGTTTACCCTAACCCCTCCAAAGATAAAATCACTCTTTCTTTAAAAGCAAAAGCAAGAAAAATAACTTTACAAAACATTACCGGACAAGTTCTACAAACGAAAGAAAACATTACCGGCAGGTACGAGATGAGTCTGTCCTCTTATCCGAATGGAATGTATATTCTCACTATTGACTACGCTTCTACGTCTGAAACAGTTAAAATCCTAAAAGAATAATCTATGGAGAAGAAAAAAGAAACACGCAAAGATGTAAGAGAAAAATTAAAAAAAATATACGGTTGGGAAAAGGATTATTATGGGAAAAAGATCTTATCCTTACTAGAGGCTGAAAAAAATTTTCAGGAGGCAAAAAACATCCTCCTGTTTTGGTCATTGCCCGATGAAATTCCTACGCATGACTTCATCATCAAATGGAGCAAAGAAAAGAATATATATCTTCCCGTGGTCATCGGAGACGATTCTGAAATTCGTCCATTTACCACTCCCGATAAAATGAAAACTGGAGCGTTCAATATAGCAGAACCTATTGGAGAACGTATCTCAAACTATGAGTCGATAGATCTAATCATTGTTCCAGGAATGGCTTTTGACCTCGACGGTAACCGAATAGGGAGAGGGAAAGGATACTACGATAAACTATTAAAACATTTTTCGTGTCCTAAAATAGCCATCTGCTTCTCCTGTCAGATTTATCCATCAGTTCCTCACGACGAATGGGATCAGAAAGTTGATAAAATAATAACATATTATGCCTAAATATTATTTTCATCATAGACACAACAAAAACAAAAACAACACACAATAAAAATTATAAAAAAATCTATATCTGTTATTATTTTTTATCAAAAAAAAGATGCTATTATAAAATTATTTATATATTTGCATAAAAATTTACCAAATTAAAACACGATGAAAACTGCAAAGAGAACGTTAGTTTGCCTATTGTTGCTTGCCGGAATGTTACCATTTTATTGTTTGCAAGCTCAAGAACTAACTCATGTCAAAGGCATTCATGCCATTGGTGTGCGAGGAGGCATTGGGACAAAAAACAAATATGATGTCGGCCTCACCTATAATTATCATTTCAACACTAACATAGCGTTATGTGTAGAAGTGGATCACGAGAAAGCACAATTCGGGCACTCCGAATTCACAAGTATTCTTTTGCTTTCTCCAGGCATAGACTATTCCCCCATCAATCCATGGAATTGGTCATATCTAACACTTAATTTATCGGCCAGTGTTGGATACGATCGGTGGAGATGTCCAGAGATTCATGAGAAAAAATCTGGCATTGTCTATGGCGCAAATGCTGGGATTTCATGGGAGGTTATACCGTGGCATTTCTTATCATTTGTAATCAAAGCGCAAGAATACATTCTGTTTGGGAACAACGATCAATACCTAAAACCCTTATTTTCTTTGGGAATACGATACAATTTTCATAAATAATATAATCTGATGCATTTTATAAAGTCTATTTTATATGTCGCCATTGGAATGGTGGTCCTTTCTTCGTGCGACACCCGAGAAGATTATTTTTTTGAACACAGTGAGGAACCGCTCATCTCATTGGTTTCTGATAACGACTCTACCATAGATGGGAAACGCTACATCTATGTAGAATTATCATGGGGAGACACTATCGAAATCGACTATCAGTTTATTGATCCATACAAGAAGATAAGTGATTTCAAGACAGAAGTCAAACCAAGAATCAACAACCGCAGCGACTTCTACTATTGGAAAGATTTAGCTGAGGTTGGCTACGAAAGCGAAGATGTCACCTATTGGTCTTTTGACACTGGGAAGGAATATGATTACACTCAGTTTGCGAATCATATTTCTGTACAGATCGACACTATCCGCAATAAGCTACTGCTTATTGAATCCACACAATCAGCTCATGAATTCTACAAAAGGAGCGCGCGTACACAGATAAAAAAAGATGCTGATAGTATCGCCATAGATGCCATCATCACCGTGTCTGCCGCAAACGCACTTGGCAAATATGGATCTTCCAATATTCTTATGACATTATATAAAAACAGACCTCCTACCGCTACTTGTTCTGTTTCATCTGTTCCAGGTCATCCTATGCACAAGGAAATTACTATCCATGGAAATGATCCAGACAATGATGAAATCAATAAATATGAATATTGCATTGACGGAAAGCTATTCAAAAACAACAGCGGATATGCATCTTCCAACGTGCCGGATGAGGGGAAAGGCGCATACAATGGAACATACATAACTGGTATAAATCTATCCTCTATCAAACATGCTTTTCAAGATTACGGAGAACACATCATCCATGTACGGTGCAGAGACTCTTGGGGAAACTGGTCCTGTTGGTACAGTCAAACCATCACCATCACAGAATAAACAACATATAACTACGATTGAAAAACTGGCTATTTATAAAAATGAACATGAGACTAAAAAACACACTTCTACTATTGTTTCTAACCCTACTCTCTTCTTCTCTCTATGCCGAGATAGGGAATGATCTTATTTTAAATCGTGCAGGTATCATCACCTCTTCTATTCCCTATTATCAGAAAGGGGATTTGTTACAATTCACTTATACGACTCCTGTTGTTTACCTTCAAACAGGAGAGTATGGATGGAGCAGAGAAGATAAGATTGAAAGCTGCAGTACACAATGTACAATCACCCTCAATTACGAAGACAAAATCATTCCTCTTGTCGTCAGCGAACCAACAGACAGAGGTATAACAGGGAGAAATATCACATTATCACCTTTTTCTTATACATACACCTCAGCAGCTACCTTAGGTACCATATTGGGATTAAGCGATAATGACAGCACCCCTAAAATCTCATTCGAGATCGTATTTGCCTTCCACGTTGAGACGACATATAAAAAAGGGTTTTCCAGAGGAAAGGATTTTTTTGTTTCAAGCTATTTCAACCTCTACACCTGCAAGGGGGGCGAAATTCAGGTGGATGAATCCGTTATGCCCAACATATCACCAGAGAATGCAAGTCCAATCTATGGGCTATACAATCAAAACAACAATACTCAATATGCGATTATAAGCAAACAGCATCCTAATACATTTAACCTTCCCAGCGATGAATGGGTATCATGGAACATAACCGATGGCAATCGTGTGTTATTTTCAGAGCAAAAACGCATCGATAACAATCTATCCGATTTCGATCATTATCTCAAGTATGCCGATTTCTTAGGAACGAATAACAAATTAGAGAACCATGCCACACGCTATGTCAACCGGGTATATTCCAATAAAGGTTTCAACTGTCATAGTAACATTCTGAAAATTCAAACTATCGATACCCTCTCATTAGAAGGTTTCGATGAAAACGAACTGATTCAATATATCTGTACAGTATCCAACACGGAAGAAAACGATACGGAAGAATCCTCTTGTGATTCAAAATCCGTCTTTACCATCAAAGGCAAATCGGTCAACTGGAACAAAATAAACTACCCTGATACGCTATATCACGTTTCCTATGGTTGGGAGTACAAATCATCTACAAATGGATCCTGGACCACAGTGACCGATAACCTAAATGAAGACCCTTTCAACCCTAATCTGTGCCTTAAATCATCCAAATTAAGCCCCGATAAGAAACACTATTTCAGACAATTTCTCATTGTCAAACGATTTGGCAACCGAAAAGTATATACCAATGGAGAAAACAACTATGTTACAGTTCTTCATTATCAACCCATCCTGAAAAGTGATTTTATTCTTAAAGAATTTAATCCAATCTGTCAAGATGCTCTCATCAGTGATACACTGAAAGTTATATTCAAACCACATTCTGGAAAAATCTATAAAAATGTTGGTAATAATGAATTCTACAATCAATCAAACAACCTTCATTTCTCAATCACCTCTGACACAGATCCCTTCAATCATACTATTCAAGGAGATGCTATCAGCATACCATTTAATCTTCAATTACAATCTACTATTCACACACAGATCACCATCGAAGATGGATGTGAAAACAAAATATCATTCCCTCTTGACATTAAAATGGCAGAGAAGCCTCAACTATTAAAAACCTATATTGACATAGAAGGCGGAAGCGCTAACTATGCTGATCCAACTAGTGAAACCCTTAAAGTCTATGCACCAGAGGGTCAGAACATCACATTGAAAATTAATAGTCAAGATGGCGAGAAGAATTCTTGCCGTTATTTCATCAGCTACAGAACAAATGAGAAAGATGAGAATGGTGCGAATAAATGGAGCGAACGTTCTGCCATCAACACCATCTTCGGACACACGATTTCTGCATACATACCTACACAAGACTGGTTTAATTCCAATGATAATTATATCAAAATAGAAAAAGAAAATCTCACATCAGGCTGTTTAAGCAACCCTATCTACATCAACATCACGTATTTAGGATCTATTCAAAATAATAAAATAGAATTTTCGAACACACCTAATCCTTCAATTGCCTATGTATGTAATAACCAAAAGAACCCACGTATTTTAGGGGAAAACATCTCTGGAGGATACGGTGATAGCACCTACAGTTTTGTATGGCAATATTCCAATGATACCATCAACTGGATTAATATGTCTGATAAAAACGGTGCAATCATTACCACCGCCAGCCTTAAAGAAAGCGATTGGGATAAATCAATCGGAAAGACCTATTATATTAGACGAATGGCAACCTCACTCGGCATGAATGCAACAGAAAGCAGTGCAATTAAATCATTTAGCAATGTCTTACAGATAATGCCTTACACCAGTCCTATCTTGCATCTTATAGCCAACGGACAAGAGGATGACCTTGCGGTCTGTCATAAATCCACCACTAATTTATCTTTCCGTCTGGAGAATCAAAGCATCATAGAGACTGAGAAATATCCTTTCAATATCTTTTATGCTTATGAAACATACGCTGGCGCAAAACAATACCTACAGAATCAACAAAGAAACATACTAAACACACAAGACACCATCTTGTATGCTGCAACAGAATTCTGTCAAGACACCATCTTCTCCATTAACTCAATTCGAACAAAAGTGGGAGAAGATTTAACCATACCAAAAGAAGATATTCATTATGGTCCATGTCTGGTTCGAGGAGACTCCATAGAACTTTTCCTAACTACCAAATCCGATTACGAATATGGATTTATCTGTGGAACGGATACAATCACAAAATCCTCATGCACATATCGTATCCCTACTATGGGGTCTCTTTTCTATTCTGTTTATAAACAAAAAGGGAACTGCATAAAAACCGTAGAATACGCCATCGAACAAAATGAGATGAAAGATCCTTTGTCTCATTCGGAATTAACAGCCAGCTCATCTGGACTAACTCTCAACAACAATCAGTACTTTATCTGTTACGGGAATCCTGTATCCATATCTGTCCGTAATGAAAAAAACAACAATGATATTGAATACGAATGGAGAATCAATAATACGCTGCTAGACTCTATTAATTCATCCAAAGCATTGAACACAGCGGCGTTCGACATGCCAGGGAAAAACTATATCGTTACTCGTACCTCTCATCTAGTTTCTAATAACACAAGCTGCCAAACCTTAATTGACACAATACATATCCAGACCTATCCTATAATCTCTGGGGCAAAAATCAACAGCGACAAAGATTCTGTATGTTATGGAGAATCCGTTCACCTATCCATCGACCCATCTTCCATTTCGGGAGCCACACATAACTATTCCTTCTCATGGAATAAAATAGACAACACATCATCCGAGACAGAATCTCAGGGACAAGCGACCGAGCACAACATTGACGCATTGTTTCATACTTCAGCGTTTAATGTAATTGTAACCGATAAATATTGTAGTCATCCTGCCTACGAATATACTTCTATCAGTAAACTGATTTATGTCGAAAACAATCTAGATTTTTCACTGGCAGCCACACCTTCTTCGATTAATGCCCAAACCATTCATGATGGAAGCAGTATAGCTATCAACATTTCATCAGACAATCTATCAGCTTCCGAAAAGATTAGCTGTTGGATGAATGCTCAGGAAATAAAGAATAAAGAAGTCTATCTAAGCGGCATAACCTACTCTCTCAAAGAAAGTGATTTCATAGATAACATTGCCTCATTTACAGTTGAACGATATGGAATGAAACTAAACCAATGTAAACAGACATCCATGGTAGAAGTTCTTCTGAACGACGGATTTGACGGTGTGCCAGTCATCCTATCCTCTCACTCCACCAAAGCTGAAACCATCTCATGCGAGGGCGATACCATCACACTCTCCATCGACATTGAACAACTGCCAAAATATGATAATAAAATCATTGATGCCGAACAATTCACCTATCAATGGTACAAACGTAACCAAGAAAGCTGGAGCACCTGTGGCTCTTCCTCACAAATAAAGGTTAAAGCAACAGCCGGTGTCAAAGACGAATATAGGTGCAAACTCACTTATATTCCAAATGGAGGGACACGTCAGACTGTATTATCAGACATCCACACAGTAAAAGGAATACAAGTTATTCCAGTAGGCAACATCTCCTTCGTTGATGAAGATGATAAACATACCAAGACATTCTATGTCTGCAAGGGTGAAACAGGACTACTTACCCTAACAACAGACTCCACGGTCATGGCTTCTCAATACCACTGGTACCAACGTACCGCAGGAGAGGAGTGGGTACCTGTTGTCGTTGAACGAGGAACAACAGGAACAGATAATTATTTATGCACCATCGACTTAGAAAATTACAATCATAATACCTCCTTCAAATTAGTATGTCTGAATAGTTGTGGCATTCAAAGCGAATCCGTCAACCAGATACAACTACTATTTAATGCTGGATCTTCACTCTCGGCAGACGATATTACCATCATAAGCAATACTATTTACGAAGGAAAATCATTGAGAGACATTTCACTCTGCATTCCAAAAGATTACAACAACACCTACTTCTGGAGTTGCGACCCTTCCTTCATATCTTCCAGTTGGAAATCAGGCAATCCAATCACCTTAGATAACGGAGGAAAAGGATTTACAAAAGGTATTGACTCTATCTTCGTATATATGGTGTCTAAAGGAAAAGGAAACTGTCTGTCCGACACCATTACATATCATTTCAACGTGTATGAAGAGCTGACATCCTCAAATATCAGTTTCAGCAACAATCAAGACACTGTTTGTGCCAACAATGGTGCCCTAACCTTAATGATCAATGAAATAAAAGGAGGCGATGATAGCTATCAAGTGGATTGGATGTACAAAAGTAAAAGCATGAACTCATTCTCGGCCATCAAAGAAGAAGCCAATATGCCTTTTGACTACCTAGATATTGCAGAAGGGAAAAATGCTTTAGGTGGCTACTCCTTCTTGAACATCAGCAATCTAACAGAATCCTGTGAATTCTATGCCGTGATCTCTTGTCAAGGTAACTACCCAGGGAAAAGCTATAATACAAACACAAAGAGAAAAAATGTATATGCCCCTCTCTCCCCCGGCAAGATTGATAATCACACACTCTTATTTTGCTACAATGATGCCATTGCCTCCATTATAGGTGATGATGCACACGGTGGAGATCATCACTACTCATACCAATGGCTGCAATCCAATGACATGCAGACCTGGAGTCCGATCAACGAACAAACAGAAGTAACATTTTCTGGTCATATCTCTCAAGATCTGTATAAACTAAAACAATCCACATACTTCTGCAGAGTCGTTAGCGATGGATGTGGAAATCATGACACATCACTGATTAAAACCATTCAAGTGAAAGATGAGGTTATTACTCAGAAAAACCATATTTCCTATACACCTCTTATTCCTCGAGGAGACAAAGCAAAGATGTGGGGAATCGACAATAATTTTGAATATGTCTGGTTTGATTATAATCACCAGATCCTAGACACGACCATCGTGAGGGATGTTTATTCAACACAAAACATGAACGTATCCTCTCAAATTTATTATGCGAAAATTCTTTACGATGGTTGTCTGTCAACAAATTATGACACAATACGAATTTCTTCTTATGATATTGATGGTGGACACCTTTCGTTCGACAATTTTATTGAAGGCTCCGCATCTGACAAATATTGGATATGCAGCGGCGCTGATGCTGGAAAGATTAGTGCCGATGGAGGAGGTAACCTCACATACAGATGGTTCTATATGATCAACGGAAATGAGAACTCACGATCATACCCTCTCTACTCCGCCTCAAACACATCCCTTCCTGTCTCTACCAGCAGCGTTCTGCTTGATACATGCAACCTAAAAACCGTACTGACTCATGCTTCTGGAACACAAATAGAGAAAAGAATAGCATTCTATCGCATCTCTTATTTCATAATTGATGGCATCGAGAAAACTGAATCCTCAGACACTATCAACTTATACATTGTACCTGCTCTCAACCTGACCGCCAATCTGCTATTAGAAGGTAACGAATCGATGGCTGGCACAATATCGGCTGAGAAAGAAATCTATTGCGCAGGAGAATCTGGTGATCTGATCGACGGAACCGTATTGCCAAATTCATCACTCTACAATCTATGGTCAAATGGCTTATTTGGCCCATACTTGTATGACAAAGAAGCAAACGAATTTTCAACCTGGTTTGAATACAATAAGAATGGACAATGGGAAAAATCTGACATCCATTATGGTATATCTGATTATGCACAATATTTTAATCTCACGGAGATCGACACGATATATAGCATTCGAAGAGCTTTCGACGATGGTTGTTCAACCTCCTATTCAAATATCGTGAAACAAAATCTCTCAGATAAGAAACCTAATCCTTCTAAAATCATCATTAAAGGGATAACTCCAGAAGGAAAATCTATAACCGATGGCTTTGAATTGGGCGATGCTCTATCAATCAACTATACCGAATTGGGGTATGATTGTTATTGGTTTGCTGATGAAGATTGCACAGATACTTTGGCAGCCAACAATCAACTTATCACATTTGATGTAATCAAAAAAGAAACACCTACTATCATCTATCTGAAAAGAAAAGACAACTCAGAGAATGGTTGTTTCTCATCAGCGCTTGCCATACCATTAACCATTTACACAAAAAGTAATGGAGGATATATATACAAAGACCAATTTAAATGTATCAACGACCCGTTTGAAACGATAACAAACGGACGATTAGCCGATGGATTCTCATACGCACCGTCAAACGGAATGCCACGTGATTTCAATTATCAGTGGCAGATCAGCACAGACAAGCAATTATCTGTATGGTCAAATATCAATAATGCCACCAATCCTGATTCTCTCCCTGCGAATCTTATCAATGCACTTCGTAAAAAAGAATGCTCCATCTATCACATTCGCAGAATGGCCACTACAGAAACAGGACGGGTTTGCTACTCTGATACTATAAGTCTGACTCAATATAACGAACTCAAAGCAGGAACCCTATCTTTTGAGAATTACGATGTTCCAGAGCTATCCTTCTGTCAGGACGATTCATTACCAACCATCATATCTTCTAAACCTACAGATGGATACTATGGATATTATGATATAGATGGTTATAGCTATAATTGGGAAATCTCCATCAACGGGAAAGACTATCAACCCATCACCACCATCGACCCTATTGATCCGCACCGATTGGATTTAGAACAAATCATACATTATAACAATCACTGGGGATTTGATGTCTATCAAGATAACCTTTTCAAAATCCGTGTTCGATACAAAGACACCTGCGAAGAAGTTATTAGCAACACTCTATATTTCACACTTTGGGCAGAGACAACATCCCCTTCTATTTACCAAGACAAGGATAGTTGTCAATCAGATGCTATCACCATCAAAGCATACGACACAGATGAATATACGTTTACATGGGTTATTCTAGATAATAACGGACAGGTAACATGGTCATATACACAAGACTCCCTTAAGTTGCAACGAATCTCCGAAATAGCTGTCACCGAATATGGAGTCATCGGAACACATAAAAGAAGTGGATGCAAATCACGCTTCACCTATTTCAATATCGACTCATTACCTGTCCTTTCCCAAGAACCTCTTTTAGCACCTACACAAAGAATATGTTTTGATGACTCCATTGAAATAAAAGGTGGAAAAGTCTTCGGTGGAAATGGATTAAAAAGCTATGTCTGGGAGTATTCCTTGAACGACTCAACTTACACGTTCATAGCATCATCCGAAGATTTGCAACTGAATCATCTGAAACAAAATTTATATATCAGACGCATCGTTAGCGATCAGTGTTCCGCCGATACAAGCAACAGCATTCTACTAAAGGTTCAACCTAAAATAGTCTTAAACACAGATATAATTGCCTACGAAAGACCTTGCAAGGGTGAACCCGTTCGATTCTACCTCAATCCGTCTATCTTAGATTCATTACAGATGCAAAATGAATCCTTCGATATCAATGACTATGTCTGGGAAATAAGTGATGAGTACAACAACACATTTTATCTTTCCTCCAAGGAAAATCAACAATCTATCCCATTGGATGGACTCACTGAAGAGACTCCGAAATATCATATTCAACTCATCTATCAGGATAACTCAGACAAACGCTGCTATAGTGAAAAACAAACTCTGACGATATCTGCTATAGCTCATCTCGACACCACAAGCAATATTATTGAATGTAACAATCCTCGTCCATGCAATGGCTCTCAAGCACTCATCAACGTCTCATCACCTACAAATACAGAGACGAATCATGAGAATATAGAATACGCATGGTATCAATCTTCCGACCAAAAAGAGTGGACTAAGGTTGCTGGACAATTCAATGAAACATCCGTAGAAGTAGAAGACACCCTATTTGTAAAAAGAGTCATCTCAAATCATTGCGAATCAATCTCCAGCAATATTGTCTCTCTCTACGGACAGAAAAAAGAAAACCTGGATTATCGTTCAGAACTTGATCTTAACATTGTCACGTTTGTAACCGACCAGACCGACTCTGTAAATATGGTTATACGCAATCATAACATTGATACTGACTATACAATTATTGGAGACATGGAACTTCCCGACTTGCAATTTGGCACAACAAAACTACCCTATTCTTCTGAAGTATATAAAAATACAGGTCTTTACCTCCTTCATACTAAAGGATGCTTTAACGCATATCCAATCAAACCGATTCGAGGTGGTAGAATCTATAGCGAAGGTGAGATAACGCTATGTCCAGGCTCCGATGTGCCAACCCTTCGAGTTACCGAAGTGGAAGGTGGTGCCGGGGAATACAACTATCAATGGCAATATAAAACTGAATTCATCAAAGAATATGTCAACATAGAGAATGCCACCAAAGCGGACTATACACCATCACCTGTTAGCGTCAAAACATGGTTCAGGCGAGTCACCACTTCGGATGAATATAGCTCGTACAGCAACGAAGTAGCACTTTCCATCTCCGAAAACCCTCAAGTATCTACTATCCAAGTCGAAGAGGAAGTGGAAGAATTCACATCAAGAGGTCTCACTTATTCAAACCTATTGATTGAGAGGACACCCAACCTCCCATTGACACTCTCTGATTCTGTTTATTACGCAAAAGATGCCTATTGGGAATATAGTTCGGATAATACGACATGGACTAAAATCGTCTCTGAATCTTTATCTCTACCATCCAACCCAACCGTTGGAATGAAGGTCACTCTGAAGGTTACGGATAATAATTCACCCCTATATTATAGATTGACAGCAGAAAATTCCTGCAAGAGCACTAGCAGTAGAACGCTAAAAGTTATAACAATAGATGTGCCAGAAATCCTTGATGATGAAATTCGTCAGAAAGGTTTTAACTGTCAGGGCGACACACTAGCGATAGCCTGCTTTTATAGGAATGAAGATGGTAAGTATATTAATGGACCTTATACATATTCCTACTCTAATACCATCGGAGCAAAAATGTATGTAGGCGAATTCGAAACTTATACCCCTGATATGCAGGTGAATCAATATGTCTTCTTCCCTAATCTTCAGGAATCCATTGATATTACGATCACCAGAACTAACCACACATCAGGAGCCTCAACTTCAAGAACAATTCATATCCCTGTCAATAGCATTAAGGCAAATTTCTCATATCACGTAAATAAACAAACATACGATATAAAAGAGGATAATATACGATTAGAGCAGGGCGACTTAGTTTCCTTTATTAACCTGTCAGAAGGAGATATTACCGCATATCATTGGCAACTAATTGAAGCTATGAATACTCCACAGAATGTTGCTCCATTCGGACTAGAATCTTACAGGGAAAATCCAGACTGTTATTTCTATAACGAAGGAAGATATAATATCAAACTCACCGTTACGGACAATAACGGATGTGTTTCTTCTATCAGTGACAATGCTTTATTCATTCCTTCATCATCTGTTCACAAGAGTTACCTGATAAATGCCTCATTTACAGATAATGAACCTTCATATATATCTTCAGAAGAGCAAAATGAGCCGATCATATATCCTACATTGTTTAACGAAGAGATTAATATCTATTGGTCTGGCCATACCATCGAGTACTGGCTCTTCGATGAATCTGGTATTCTGTATCAGACAGGAAGCGGATACAGTAAAATAAAGATCTATACGGGCAATCTCTCCGACGGAAACTATATTTTGAAAACTAATGATAAAACCTTTAAGCTCTTGAGAAGCAAAACCCTTTCTCACTAGATATCATTATTCCAAGAGTTTAATTTCAGACTGGGTACATTTGGGATTTATTCAATGTACCCAGTTCCATTATTCTTCATTCACCTCCTCTTATTATTATGCAAAAACAATACACTTATTATACATAATATGACAAAATGTAAACATACCATACTAACTTTTTATTGTTATATCAGTGCAAAAAGTAACATTCTGTCAGCATATTAAACTTTTTATACTATTATTTAATTTTTTTCTTTGTTTTTATTTGACAGTTTGAAAAATAATGTATATAATTGCATTGTCAATAAAGAAGATGTTTCACTTATAAAATATTACGACTATGGTACTAGGATTATTTATTTCGGCAGTGTTAGCGTTTTCAGTAGTAACTCGAATCTTTATGGAGTCAAAAAAATTGAGTAAGAACTTTTAAAATTCAAATCAATGGATCAGACAGAAAACGACAACCGTTAGAGGATGTATCACGAACCAAATACGATACATCCTCTTTTTTTCCGACACAATTCATAGGCATAACGACGCATCTATCATCACATCTATTACTATCAATTCTTCAAAAACATAAAAACAGGGACAAATATATGTTTAGCCCTTATCTTACTTCTTATCTAATCATTGATATTTCATATTCATAAATTAATAATAAAAAATAAAACAGAAAAAACTTGCATATATCATTTTTGTTTTTATCTTTGCCAATAGAATTAAACATTTTTAATAGAAATACAAAAGACAATCATTCTAAAACGCAACTTGGAAAAATCTTCCCCTTTGAATATAATTTATTGTGTTGAAGACAATAAGCACCTCTTTAAACGCAATCACACTATAAAACGAGGCCTTCTTAAAAGAAAGTCTCGTTACATTTTAAATTATATATCCTAATTACCATGCATAACCTATTCACAAACATCACATCATAATCCTTTCCAATTTATTCTTCCATTTCTCCCAATGTGGCATCTCTTTGGATAACAATGCATAAAAATCCTTGTTGTGATTCCGGCACATCAAATGACACATTTCATGCGTGATGACGTATTCTATGCAACATCGTGGTGCACAAATTAATCTTGGATTGAGTGTGATATGCCCATCTACGGTACAGTAACCCCATCGTTTGTCCATCGCTTTGATACTGATGGATTGAGGTTTAACTCCATAAGCGGAGAATTGTTCTATGATGGGTTTCGCATATTCCATGAACTTGATATTCGCACGGCTCCGATACCATGCCTGCAATAAGGGACCCACATCTTTCTTGTGGCGACATTCAATTTCAATGATATTATTCTGATAATGAACCTCGTTCACATCACTTTCCTTCACTCTGAGCATATATTGTCGCCCAAGATACAGATGAGACTCTCCGCTTACATATTGACGTTCGGTCGTAGGCACTCCAAAAGATTCAAAGAACCTTTTTTGACGTAATATCCAATAGGCTCTTTTGTAAACCTTCTGTCGTATCTGCTGTAGTGTGGCATCAATAGGTGCCTTCAAATAGACAGTGCCATCTGGATTCACACTAATGTTCAGCGTCTTTCTCTGCGTATACCCGATCTCATAATCTATGACGCTTGTCCCATATTGTACGCTGTCTCTTGTTATTTTATCCATAGCTTTGCCACATCTACACAACCATCAATAATTACATCCATATCATTAAAGGAAAAATCAACACCATATTTTCGTTTGATGTTGTCTATCAATTCATCTTCCATTTCTATTTTCATCTTCCCTATCGTATCACTCTTTGATTGCCAATCCACTAAAATCACACCATCAACAATAATCGTTTTACGAATGATATTGTCAAATGATTTTGTCGTAGCAAGTGCCATCTCTTTGACTGGTTGCTCAGGGAATAACCGTTTGTAGTTCTCCAAGGCAATACCATAATAGGCTTTTGCTGCATTGTTATGTTCTAATTCAGGAGGAAGTTCGCTGTCGGTGTGGTTGAGCACATCCTCTTTGTATTGCTTCATTTTCTCCAAGTACTCGTTGTCATTCAGTCGTCCTTGTTCGTATGCCTCAATGGTTTCTTTGATCAACTGAGAAAATTTTTTGTAGAAGGCTGGGTCTGAATCCATGTTTTCGTTGATGTACTTGGAAGTTCTTGATGCGATGGTATCGGCTTTTGCTGCCGTTCCCACAATATTGTCAACTTCCTTTTGAAACTTCTCTGTATCGAAAATATTCACCAATTGAGTGATAACTTTCGCCTCGTCACTCTCCACATGGTGATTAATGAGCTTTTCTATCCTTGCTTCATATTTCTTATAGTCAATTGTGTCAGAATAACGTAGTTGTACAGAGGTTCGCAACTTGGAGAACATGATTAAATCGTCTTTATACCGGCGGATCGTTTTCTCCTCCGTGTTGTCAAAAAATTCTTTTGTGGAAAGTGCCAATTGAAGCACCGACAAAAAGGCAGTTAGCCGATCGTAGAATTCATGACGACGATCTTCCATTCTTAAAGATTGAGCGTAAGACTCTAAATCTCTTTTGTTTGGAATGGTTTTGAACAATTCCAACAAATCTGCGTTTTTCTGAGGGAGTTCTGCAATCTTGTCGCTTACTGGCACTAGCGTTTCGCGAAATACATTCTTGTCTTCCTCATCATATTCAGAATAATCTCCTAGAGCCTTGTCCAAATCCGCCAACACACCATAATAGTCGATGATATACCCATTGTCTTTTCCGTCACAGTTACGGTTGACTCGCGCAACCGCTTGCAATAGGGTATGTCCCGTAAGATGACGGTCAAGATACATTACTGCCACCCTTGGCTCGTCGAATCCAGTCAGCAACTTATCTACTACGATCATGATTTCGGGATCTTCCTGCCCTTTGTATCTTGAAATTAGGTTTTCCTGATACTTTATTGGGGTACCATGTTCGTCCATCATCTGTTTCCAAAATGCTTTGACCTCTTCAGATGTACTGACATAAGCAGAGTCTTCACCTTCGCGGTCATCAGGTGCAGTAATCAATACCTCTGAGGATACTTTGCCTATCTCGTCTAAAAACTTTTTGTACAGAATCGCTACTCGTTTTTTAGGGGTTACCAGCATTGCTTTGAACCCTGTGTCCTTCCAGTTTTCAGCATAATGACGGGAAATGTCTGTCGCTATTGAGAAGATCCGTTGTTCCGTTTGGTTGATAATATCAGTGCGAGAAAACTTCTTTTTTAGGTCAGCGGCTTGGTATTCGGTCAGATCTTCACATACATGTTCGAAAAATTTATCAATAGGTCCTTCGGTCACAAATTGAGGTACGATGCGTCCTTCGTAGAGTAACGGCACTACAGCATGGTCTTCCACCGCCTGTTTTACCGTATAGACAGGCTTGATGATGCCACCGAACGTTTTGGCTGTGTTCTTGTCCTTTTTCATCAGTGGCGTGCCAGTGAATGCTATTTTGCAGGCATTGGGCAATACTCTGCTCATTTGCACAGCCATTTCCTTGTATTGACTACGGTGAGCCTCGTCTATCAATATGAAGATATTAGGGTCATCCAATGGTTTCCTGATTTTCCTGATTGCTGTGGAGAATTTGTTGATGACCGTGGTAATCACTGTATCCGTATTGTCTTCCAATAGCTCTACCAAGTTCTTTCCTGTCGTGGCATTCTCTACCTCTTTGCCACATTTACGGAATGTTTTCGTGATCTGAGCGTCTAGGTCTGTACGGTCGGTGACTAAGATAATGCGTGGATTTTGTACGACGGTGGCGATTTTTTGAGCCAACATCACCATGGTAAGTGATTTCCCGCTTCCCTGCGTATGCCACACCACACCACCATTTCGTTTGCCTGCTTCAATGTGTTTAACACGCTCCACAGTCTCTTTCACGGTGAAATATTGTTGATAGCGGGCAAGTTTTTTGATTCCTGCGTCGTAGATTGTAAAGTGGTAAATCAGTTCCAATAAGCGTTCTGGGCGACAAAGGTTGTAGATGTATTCATCCTGTGGCGTTGGGGTACGAGATCCTTTGCAGGAGTTGTTTACTACTTTTTGCAATTGCTCTTGGTAGGTCTGTTCTCCCGTCTTGGAGAGAAACATCTCGTGCCACTTGCACCAAAACTTTGGAGCGGAGCCAGTTGTGGCGTAGCTACCAAAACTATTCCCAACAGCCAAGAGCAAAGAACTATACACATAGAGTCCGCGTATTCCATCATCCTGTTGGTTGCGTAGATGTTGTGAGATGGCTTGCTCCTCAGCTCCTTTTATGTCGGGACGTTTGCACTCTATAATCACCAACGGAATACCGTTCACAAAAAGCACAATATCGGGACGGTAGGTATCGGCTGAACCAGTGCGCGTAACGGCAAATTCCTCCGTCACATGATAGACGTTGTTTTCGGGATGTTCCCAATCGATATAGCGCATCGTGTAAGTTTTCTTGTCACCATCAATACTCTGCTCAAAGGCTTTGCCTAGTGTGAGCATGTTATACACTGCCTCGTTGCCGCTGATGTAGCCTCCTTCCATTGGCACGTTGCGCATGGCAAGCAAACCGTTTTCGATATTCTGTTCCGAAAAGCGTGCCTCGTTGTGGCTACCTATACGGATTAAATTAAGTTTTCGCAACTGCTGTCGCAAAACTTCTTCGAGCAGTACGTTTGATGTTTTACCGCCACGCAATGCCAACGCATCGTCGGGCGAAAGATACGTATAACCAATATTCTGCAAGAGTTCCAATGCAGGTTGCTGGCTGATGTCGTTTTCTTTGAAAGATATTAAACTCATTTTTTTTCTGTATTATGACCACCTATTTGACCACCTATTTGACCACCTATTTGACCACCTATTTGACCACCTATTTGACCACCTATTTGACCACCTATTTGACCACCTATTTGACCACCTATTTGACCACCTATTTGACCACTTGTTTGACCACCTATAAGGTCTTTAAAATGATATAATAACTCGCTTTCGTTTTTCCTTCTCTTTTAATGTTGCCATTATTGATGAGAACATTGATGTGTTTCTGAATAGCAGATTGATTTATTCCAACTGTTTCAGATATTTCGCGTCGAGAAATACGGTTGTTTTTACTAATTAAATCAAATATCTGTTTTCGTATATCATTAGCAGTTGCTATGGTGAATTTTCGGTCTCGAATATGACCTTTATCATCTACCATTAACTCCTTACATACGAAATCTTTATGGCAAGGAATGGATACATAGAAATATGTTCTATCTTCATCAGACTCAAAAGATGCTTTCCCAGACCCATTTTTCTCTAACTCTTTCTTGACTGTTGGAATGCCAGTACCACGACCTTCTGTTAAGTCAAGTTCTTTTAAAAAATCTCCTAATCTTCTATTTCTATACCTTCTGGCATGAATTCTTTTTCCCGCCCGTAAATCTTCCAATCTAATACTTCTATCAGCACCACTATAGCTGACAATCTCTATTTGTTCCGGCATGATGGATATCTCAACAGGCTCTCGTTCCTGATATGATCGATGGTATAACGCATTTACAATAAGTTCTTCCAGAGCCTGATATGG